>Ga0209577_10000082_pt1 | contig 87373 bp, 82 predicted proteins | sample GraSoiAngelo_109_FD_185874 | JGI IMG/M metagenome (GOLD analysis project Ga0209577, IMG submission 185874) | Grasslands soil microbial communities from the Angelo Coastal Reserve, California, USA - 14_0903_12_20cm (SPAdes) (version 2) | ecosystem: Environmental > Terrestrial > Soil > Grasslands... | reverse complement strand
TGACCTGATGGCGAACCGCGTCCCCCCGCCGCGCGAATTCAGCTGGGCCCGCACCCTGCGGACGCTGTCGTTCTGGGCGCTGCTGATCGTGGGCTCGATCTTCCTGGTGCAGTTCGCCTCGAACCGCCGGCAAGAAGCGGTGGACCTGTCGTACACGCCGCAGTTCACGGAGCAGCTGGACAAGGGAAACGTCGCCGCGGTGGAAATCACCGACCGCGCGCAGGTGAAAGGGGACTTCCGCGCGCCGGTTACGGTCGGCCGGCATACGGCCGAGCACTTCACGATGCTGCTGCCCTTCGAGTCCACCGACGCCTGGGTGAGCACCCTGCGGCAGAAGGGCGTCGACGTGCGGGCCCGCGAGGAGAAGCAGTCGTTCGGCGTGTTTCTCTTCAGCTTCCTGCCGTACTTGTTCATCATCGGCTTGCTGATTTTCATGGTGCGGCAGATGCAGCAGGGGGGAAACCGCGCGTTCGCGTTCGGCAAGTCGAAGGCGAAGCTCCTGGCGGGTGACACCCCGAAGGTCACCTTCGCCGACGTGGCCGGCGCCGACGAAGCGAAGCAGGAGCTCGAGGAGATCATCGATTTCCTGAAGGACCCGCAGAAGTTCCAGCGGCTGGGCGGGCGGCTCCCCAAGGGGGCGCTGTTGGTGGGTCCCCCGGGAACGGGGAAGACGCTGCTCGCCAAGGCGGTCGCGGGCGAGGCGGGGCGGCCGTTCTTCTCGATGTCGGGCTCGGACTTCGTCGAGATGTTCGTGGGCGTGGGCGCGTCGCGCGTGCGCGACTTGTTCGAGCAAGGCAAGGCCCACGCGCCCTGCATCATCTTCATCGACGAGATCGACGCCGTCGGGCGGCACCGCGGCGCGGGGCTCGGCGGCGGGCACGACGAGCGCGAGCAGACGCTCAACCAGCTGCTCGTGGAGATGGACGGCTTCGAGTCGAACGACGGCGTCATCCTGCTCGCCGCCACCAACCGTCCCGACATCCTCGACCCGGCGCTGCTGCGCCCCGGTCGCTTCGACCGCCAGATCGTCGTGGACATGCCCGACGTGAAAGGACGGGAGCAGATCCTGCGCGTCCACACCCGCAAGATCCCGCTCGCGGGCAACGTGAACCTCGAGCGGATCGCCAAAGGCACGCCGGGGCTGTCCGGGGCCGAGCTGTCGAACGTCGTGAACGAAGCGGCGCTCCTGGCCGCGCGGCGCAACAAGCCCTTCGTCGACATGGACGACCTCGAGGACGCGAAGGACAAGGTCATGCTCGGCCTCGAGCGCAAGAGTATGGTCCTGACCGAGGAAGAACGGAAACTCACCGCGTATCACGAGGCAGGGCACGCGCTCGTGGGACTCACCGTCCCGGGTATCGATCCCATCCACAAAGTCACCATCGTTCCGCGGGGCCGTGCGCTGGGGATCACGTTCTTCCTCCCCGAGAAGGACCGTCGCAACGTCACGAAGCAGTGGCTGCTGGGTCAGCTGGCGATGTCGTACGGCGGGCGCGTGGCGGAGGAGCTGGTGTTCGGCCCCGACAAGGTCACGACCGGCGCGTATTCGGACATCCAGCAGGCCACCGAGATGGCCCGCCGGATGGTGACGCAGTTCGGGATGAGCGACGTCGTGGGGCCGATCGCCGTGGGCGACCGGGAAGCCGAGATCTTCCTGGGGCGGGAAGTGGTGCAGCGCCGCGAGGTCTCGGAGCGTACCGCCGAGCTGGTGGACACCGAGCTGAAGCGCCTGCTCGGCGAAGCGTACGAGCACGCGAGGGACATCCTCACCAAGCACCGCGACCAGCTCGACCGGCTCGCGGCCGCCCTGCTCGAGCGCGAGACGCTCGACCGCGAGGAGGTCGATCTCGTCGTCGCCGGGAAGGCGTTGCCGCCCGTCGCACCGGCGTCGACGCCGCCTGCCGCGGCGTCGCCCGAAGCAGCGGCGCGGGACAAGGCGGCCGCCACCCGCGGGCCGGTGCTGGGGAGCCCGCCTCCCGAACCCGCCGGGGCGTGAGCCCCGGAGGCCCGCCGCACGCCCCAAGAACCGACGACTTGATGTGGGTCCGCTCCGGCTCGTCGTGCGCTTGCCGGAGGTGTTAGCATTGGGGCCATGGAAGCGAAGAACGCGGACCTCGCCGCGCTGCGCATCAACCGCTCCCCCGAGCCCACGGCCGGGCCGTCGCCCCGCCGCGCGCGGCGCTGGCTCGCGATCGGACTGCCCGCCGCCACGGTCGTCGTCGCGGCGGCCCTCGTGCTCGCCGGCGGCGCGCTCAGCCCCGCGCTCCCGGTGCATCTCACGCCCGCGACCATGGTGTCGCCGGTCCGGGCGGGCGCGGTCCTCGTCGCCAGCGGCTACGTCGTGGCGCAGCGCAAGGCCGCCGTCGCCTCCAAGGGCACGGGTCGGCTCGTCTACCTCGGGGTCGTCGAGGGCGATCGGGTACGGGCCGGCCAGGTGATCGCCCGTATCGAGGACGCCGACGTCAAGGCCCAGCTCGCCCAGGCCCAGGCCAACGTCCAGCTCAGCCGTGCCGAGCTGCACGACGCGGAGCGGTCGCTCGCGCGGGAGCGGCTGCTCGGCGACAGCGGGTTCTCGTCGCAAGCGAGCCTCGACGCCGCGGAGGCGCGTTACCAGCGCGTGAAGGCGGGCATCGCGGCCGCGGAGGCGGCGGTCGACGCCGCGCAGGTGGCGCTCGAGAATACCGTCATCCGCGCGCCCTTCGACGGCACGGTCCTGACCAAGAACGCCGACGTGGGGGAGGTGGTGGCGCCGCTCGCCGCGAGCGCGTTTTCCAAGAGCGCCGTCGTGACGGTGGCCGACCTGCGCTCGCTTCAGGTCGAGGCCGACGTGGCGGAATCGAACCTCGAGGCCGTCAGCCCCGACCAGCCGTGCGAGATCGTGCTGGACGCGTATCCCGACGTGCGCTACCCGGGCGTCGTGGCCAAGATCGTGCCGACGGCGGACCGCGCCAAAGCGACGGTGCAGGTGAAGGTCGCCTTCCGCTCCTACGACGCGCGGGTGCTGCCGGAGATGAGCGCCAAGGTCCATTTCCTGCCGCGCCCGTCGCGCGTGGCCGTGGACACCCAGCCCCTTCTCGTGGTGCCGGGTACCGCGGTGACGGAGCGAAACGGGCGCTCCGTCGTCTTCGTCGTGGAGCGGGGCCGGGCGGTGGAGGTGCCGGTGGTGGCGGGCCGGCAGGTCGGCTCGTCCGTCGCCATCCGCGAGGGATTGCGTCCCGGGGTTCAGGTGGTCGACAGCGTCAGCGCCCGCCTGCGCGGCGGCGCCAAAGTCACCGTGCAGTAGAGGAGCACATGCCCAACTCGATCGTGCAGGTCCGCGGGGTTTCGAAGTCCTATCGGCGCGACAGCATGGCGATTCCCGTGTTGCACGACATCTCGCTCGACGTCCCCGAGGGGGAGTTCCTCGGCTTGATGGGCCCGTCCGGGTCCGGCAAGACCACCCTGCTCAACCTGATCGCGGGCATCGATCGCCCCGACGTGGGGTCGGTGGCGGTCGCGGGCACGGACGTCACCACGCTGAGCGAATCGCAGGCCGCCCGCTGGCGCGCCACGCACATCGGGTTCGTGTTCCAGTTCTACAACTTGATCCCCGTGCTCACGGCCTTCGAGAACGTCGAGCTGCCGCTCCTCCTGACGTCGCTCTCCAAGGGCGAGCGGAAAAAGCACGTCGAGACGGCGCTCACGCTCGTCGGCCTCGCCGACCGGATGCGCCACTATCCGCGCCAGCTTTCCGGCGGCCAGGAGCAGCGGGTCGCGATCGCGCGGGCCATCGCCACCGATCCGACGATCCTCGTGGCCGACGAGCCGACGGGGGACCTCGACCGCAAGTCCGCCGAGGAGGTGCTGACGCTGCTCGAGCGGCTCAATCGGGAGTTCAAGAAGACCATCGTGATGGTGACGCACGACCCGCACGCCGCCGAGCGCGCGCATCTCGTACGCCATTTGGACAAGGGCGAACTGCAATGAGGGCCCGGCGGTGAAGCTCCTGCGACTCGTTTTCAAGAACCTCTTCCGGCATCGCCTGCGCACGGCGCTCACCATCGTCGGGATCGCGACGGCGGTGATGGCGTTCGGCCTGATCCGCACGATCGTGGGCGCGTGGAACGCCGGCGTCACGGGCGCCGCCGCCAATCGCATGATCACGCGCCACCGGGTGTCGCTGATCTTCCCGATCCCGCTCCCCTACAAAGGGGAGATCGCCCGGGTGCCGGGCGTCACGGCCGTCTCGTGGGCCAACTGGTTCGGGGGTGTTTACGGCGACCCGAACGATTTCAAGAACTTCTGGCCGCGGTTCGCGGTCGACCCGGATAACTACTTCGACCTCTATCCCGAGTTCCAGCTGCCGCCGGACCAGCTGGCCGCGTTCAAGAAGGAGCGCAACGCCTGCGTCATCGGCCGCAAGCTGGCGCAGCAGCACGGCTTCAAGCTCGGCGACATGATCACCATGGAAGGCGACATCTTTCCCGGGCGCTGGCAGTGGGTCGTGCGCGGCATCTACACCGGGCGCGACCCCTCGACGGACGAGACCCAGATGTTCTTCCAATATCCGTACCTCTACGAGCAGGTGCGCCAGCGGGAGCCCGGCCGGCCCGTAGACGCGGGGTGGTACGTTCTGCGCGTCGGGTCGACCGACGCGATGGCGCGCGTCGCGGCGGCGGTGGACACGCAGTTCGTGAACTCGCGCGCCCCCACCAAGACCGAGAGTGAGCGCGAATTCCAACAGAGCTTCGTCCAGATGTCGTCGGCGATCATCACGTCGCTGCAGGTGATCTCGGTCGTGATCGTCGGGATCATCCTCCTGGTGCTCGCGAACACGATCGTCATGTCGGTCCGGGAGCGGACCCGCGAGTACGCGGTCCTGAAGACGCTCGGATTCTCGGGGCGCCAGCTCGCGGGTTTCGTGCTCGGCGAAGCGCTCGTGATCTCGCTCTCGGGAGGAGTGCTCGGGCTGCTGCTCACGTTCCCGATCGTGAAAGGGTTCGCGAAGGCGCTCCCGACCTTCTTCCCCGTGATCAACGTCGCGCCGCTCACCATGGCCCTCGGGATCGGGGCGGCGCTGCTCGCCGGGCTCGCCGCCGCGGCCATCCCTGCAAACCGCGTCGTGCGCATGCCGATCGTCGTCGGCTTGCGGACGGTGGGATAGCCCAGCCATGATGCGGATCCCGTTCTCGTACATCTGGCGGAGCCTCTGGGCCCGCCGCCTCACCACGGCGCTCACGGTGGGCGGCGTGGCGCTCGTCGTATTCGTGTTCGCCGGCGTGCTCATGCTCGCCCGTGGCCTGGAAGCGGCCCTCGTCGAGACCGGCTCGCCCCACAACGTGATCGTGCTCCGGCGCTCGGCCACGTCCGAGCTCTCGAGTCAGCTCGACCGGGCTACGGCGGACGTGCTCGAAACCGAGAGTGGCGTGGCGCGGGGGGCCGAAGGTCGCGCGCTCCTCTCGCGGGAAGTGGTCCTCGTCATCGACCTCTACAAGAAGAAGAGCAACGCGCTCGGGAACGTGTCGATTCGGGGCGTGTCGTCCCGGGCGCTCGGGCTCCGGCCCGGGGTGCACATCGTCCAGGGACGGCCCTTCCAGTTCGGTACACACGAAGTGGTCGTGGGAAAGGGCATCGCGACGCAGTTCAAGGGCGTGACGCTCGGCGCGGAGCTCGCCTTCGGCGGCGATCGCTGGACCGTGGTGGGCATCGCCGACGCGGGCGGCACGGCCTTCGACTCGGAGATCTGGGGCGACGTCGACCAGTTCATGCAGGCGTTCGGGCGCCCGGTGTATTCGTCCGTGACCTTCCGCCTCGCCCAGCCCGGCGGCTTCGACCAGCTCAAAACCCGACTCCAGGCCGACCCCCGCATGCAGTACGTCGAGCTCAAGCACGAGCGGGACTACTACCTGGAACAGTCGAAGACGCTCGCCACGTTCATCCGGACCCTCGGGATCGTCGTGACCACGATCTTCAGCTTCGGCGCGATGATCGGGGCGATGATCACGATGTACGCGGCGGTCGCGAACCGGACGATCGAAGTGGGCACCCTGCGGGCCCTCGGGTTCAGGCGACGGAGCGTGTTGGGAGCGTTCCTGGTCGAGTCCGTGCTGCTCGCGCTCGTCGGCGGTGCCCTCGGGGTCGCGCTCGCCGCGCTGCTGTCGTTCGAGCGGATTTCGGTCGTCAACTTCCAGAGCTTCTCGGAGATCGGCTTCGGGTTCGCATTGTCACCCGGCGTCGTCATGCGCGCCGTGATCTTCGCCGTGGTGATGGGTGTGGTCGGCGGCTTCCTCCCGGCGGTGCGGGCCGCGCGACTCAACATCGTCAACGCGCTGCGGGCGTCGTAGCAGGCGGGGCCCGTGCGGTGAAGCTCACTCCGCTCGCCGCGCACACTCCCGAAGCCGTGCGTGCGGCGCTCGCGGCGCGGGGCTGGGAGGCCCAGCCGGCCTGGTTTGCCGCCACCGGCGTACAGTGCCTCGTGGTCCTGCTCGAAGACGTCACCGAGCCCGAGCGCGAAGCCCTGGTGCGGTGGAGCGCGAAGGCCGGCGCCGATGTGCTGACCGGCGAGGGCTGGGCGCTCGTGAGCGCGGCCGCGAGCCGGTTGGCGCCGCTGGCGCGCCCCGACCGGCTGCCGCCGGGGCTCGAGGAGCTGGCGCCCGAGTTGGGCCGGTTCCTCGCGAGCTACGCCGACCCGCCGCGCCGCTGGGAGATCGCGGGGCGCGCGCTGTCCCTGGACCATCCCGTGTTGATCGGTATCGTCAACGTGACGCCGGACTCCTTTTCGGACGGCGGCCGCTTCTCCACGGTGGATCGCGCGGTGGCGCAGGCCGAGCGGCTCGTGGCGGAGGGCTGCGAGCTGCTCGACGTGGGCGGCGAGTCGACGCGGCCCGGCGCGGCGCCGGTGGCGGCACCCGAGGAAATCGCGCGCGTAGCGCCCGTGATCGAGCAGCTGGCGCGTCGCGGGTTGGGGCCGGTGTCGGTGGATACGCGCAAGGCCGCGGTGGCGCGCGCGGCGCTCGCGGCCGGGGCCGCGGTGATCAACGACGTGTCGGGTCTGGCCTTCGATCCCGACCTGGCACGCGTGGTGGCGGAGGGTGGGGCCGGGGCGATCGTGATGCACATGCGCGGGACGCCCGACACGATGGACGGGCTCGCCGTGTACCGCCACGTGGCCGTCGAAGTCGCTGCCGAGCTGGGCGCCTCGGCCGCGCGGGCGGAGCAGGCCGGCGTGCCGCGCGAGCGGATCGTGGTCGACCCGGGGTTCGGCTTCGCCAAAGGGCCGGAGCAGAACTTTCGCCTGCTCGATGAGCTGGCAACCGTGGTCGGCTTGGGGTATCCTGTAGCGGTCGGGCCGTCGCGCAAGCGCTTCCTCGGGGCCGCCACCGGGCGGCCGGTGGAGGATCGCGACCGCGCCACGGCCGTGGCGTGCGCGCTCGCGTGGGAGCGCGGAGCACGCCTGTTCCGGGTCCACGACGCCGCGCTCGCCTGCGAGGCGCTGCGGGTGGCCGGCGCCACGACGAGCACACCGTGAACTTCGAAGCCTACCGGTTTCTGATCCCGCGGTTCTGGCCCGACGTGGTCGAGATCCTGCTCGTCGCGTTCGTGATCTACCGCTTCCTGCTGTTCCTGGTGGGGACGCGGGCGATGCAGATCGTGGTGGGCGTGATGATTCTGTCGATCGCGTACTTCGCATCGTTGCTCGCCAAGTTCACCATGATCAGCGCGCTGCTGTCCTACGTGTTCACGTTCGGGGCGTTCGCGGCGGTGGTGGTGTTCCAGCCGGAGCTGCGGAACGCCCTGGCCCGGCTGGGCCAGTCGCGGTTCATGCGTCGCTTCTCGCAGAGCGAGCGCCAGTCGGTGGCCGAGGAGATCGCGGAGGCGATGGACCGGCTGTCGCGCGCCGGCACCGGCGCCATCATCGCCGTCGAGGGCGACATCGGCCTCGAGGAGTTCATCTCCTCCGGCGTCCCGATGGAGGCCAAGGTCTCGGCCGATCTGCTCACCACGATCTTCACGCCATACTCTCCCCTGCACGACGGCGCCGTGCTGGTGCGGGGCGACCGCATCATCGGCGCCGGATGCGTGCTCCCCCTCACGCAATTCAAGGTCGCGGACAAGTCGCTCGGGACCCGCCACCGGGCGGCGCTGGGTCTCTCCGAGGAGACCGACGCCACCGTGTTCGTGGTCTCGGAAGAGACCTCGACCATCTCGGTGGCCAGTCACGGGCTGCTGCACCGCCACCTCACGGCGCAGCAGGTGCGCGATCTCCTGTCCGGCGCCATCGCGCACCTCGAAGGCGGCGAACGAGTTACCGCTGCCGCCAGCTGACCCCCCGATTGTTTCAATAAGCGCGCTGGGCTAATTTGTGCGGTTATGAATTTTGGGGCCCTCCCCGAGCGCCTGGCCCACGTGCGGGCCGAGATCGCTCGGCGGCAGGCGATCGCCGGCCGGACGCACCCGGTGACGATCGTGGCGGTGACGAAGGGCTTCGGGTTGGACGCGGTGGAGGCGGCGCTGGGCGCGGGCCTCGCGGACGTGGGCGAGAACCGGGTGCAGGAAGCGCTGGAGAAGCTCGACACGCCGGCGGGGCGCAGGGCGACGTGGCACTTGATCGGGCACCTGCAGCGCAACAAGGCGAAGCTCGTGGCCGGGCGCTTCGCGCTGGTCCACTCGGTGGATTCGACCGCCCTCGCGGAGGAGCTGGACACGCGGGCCGGGGCGCAGGGCGCGCGGCAGCGGGTGCTGCTGCAGGTGAACGTGGCGGGGGAGGCGCAGAAGAGCGGGTGCGCGCCGGCCGATGCGCCGGTCGTGGCGCGCCGGGTGGCCGCGCTGCCGCATCTGGCGCTCGAGGGGCTGATGACGATCGCGCCGTTCACCGATGCCGCGGACGTGCAGCGGCGCGCGTTCCGCGGGCTGCGCGAGCTGCGGGACGCCTTGCAGGAGGAGGGGCTATGGCTGCCGACGCTCTCGATGGGGATGTCCGCCGACTACGGTACGGCGGTGGAGGAGGGGGCAACGGTGATCCGCTTGGGTACCGTGCTGTTCGGTCCGAGGGAGGTGACGACGCCGTGAGCGAGCCCGCGTTCCATCTCACTCCGCTCGACGTCCGGAAGCAGGAGTTCCGGCGCAGCCTGCGCGGGTACGAGCCGCTCGGCGTCGAGGACTTCCGCGCCCGCGTGGCCGACGAGCTGGAGCGGATCCTGCGCGAGAAGGCCGTGCTCGACGAGCGCCTGGCGGCGCTGGGGGAGCAGCTGCGCGTGTACCGCGAGCGGGAGCGCGCGATGAACGAGGCGCTGGTGGCGGCGCAGCAGCTGCGCGAAGAGACCCGCGCCGGCGCGGCGCGGGAGGCGCAGGTGATCGTGCGCGAAGCGCAGGCCGAAGCGCAGCGCATGCTCGACGCCGCCCGCGCGTCGCAGGGTGAGGTCGAGCGCCAGAGCGCGGACGTACAGCGCCAGTTCCAGGCGTACGTGGCCGGATTTCGCGCGCTGCTCGAGCGTCAGCTCGCCGAGCTCCGGGCGCTGGACGGTCAACGGGACGGATGATCGCGGACGCGGTCCGCGCGGTCCAGGCGCGGACCCAGCTCGTTCCCGATGTCGCCATCATTCTCGGCACCGGGCTCGGGGGCCTCGCCGAAGAGGTGAGCGTGGAGACGCGGATCCCCTACGGGGACATCCCCGGTTTTCCACTGTCGACGGTGGAGAGCCACGCCGGGTCGCTGCTGGTGGGCACGTTGGCCGGGCGGCGCGTCATGGCGATGCAGGGGCGGTTCCACCGCTACGAGGGGTACACGCTCGCGCAGATCGCTTTCCCGGTGCGCGTGCTGCGGCAGCTCGGCGCGCGGACGCTGATCGTGTCGAACGCGTGCGGCGGGATGCACCCCCTGTGGAGCCCCGGCGACCTGATGCTCATCGCCGATCACATCAACCTGCTGGGCGACAACCCGCTCGTCGGCCCCAACGACGAGCGGCTCGGCCCGCGGTTTCCCGACATGTCCGAGCCGTACGACGCCGGCCTGCGCGCCCTGGCGCGCGCGGTGGCCCTGGACCGCGGCCTCACCCTGCGCGAGGGCGTGTACGTCGCCGTCACGGGCCCGAGTCTCGAGACCCGCGCCGAGTACCGCATGCTCCGGGCGCTCGGCGCCGACGTCGTGGGCATGAGCACGGTGCCGGAAGTCATCGCCGCGGTGCACCTGGGCGTGCGGGTGCTCGGGGTGTCGATCATCACCGACCAGTGCCTGCCCGACGCGCTCCTCCCGGCGACGGTGGAGCAGATCATCGCGGTGGCGCGCGGTGCCGAGCCCAGGCTCGCGGCGCTGGTGCGCGGCGTGCTGGAGCGGCTCAACTGATGGCATACCGGCTGTTCGATCCCAAACTCTCACCGGACGCGCTGGAGAAGCAGCTCCTCGCGGCCTGGAAGCACGAGCGCCTGTTTCAGAAAACGCAGGAGGCGGCCCGGTACGGCCCCCCCTTCGTGTTTTACGAGGGGCCGCCGACGGCCAACGGGCGCCCGGGCATCCATCACGTGTTCGCGCGCACCATCAAGGACCTGGTGTGCCGCTACCACACGATGCTGGGGCAGGGCGTCACGCGCATCGCCGGCTGGGACACACACGGCTTGCCCGTCGAGATCGAGGTCGAGAAAACGCTCGGCATCTCGGGCAAGAAGCAGATCGAGGCGTACGGCGTCGCGAAGTTCAACCAGCTGTGTCGCGAGAACGTCTTCACGTACAAGACGGATTGGGAGTCGCTCTCGGAGCGTGTCGGGTACTGGCTCGACTACGAGCATCCCTACATCACGTACACGCCGGAATACATCGAGACGGTGTGGTGGCTGCTCAAGCGGCTGCACGACAAAGCACTCCTGTACCGGGGCCATAAAGTGCTGCCCTACTGCCCGCGCTGCGGCACGGCATTGTCGTCGCACGAGCTGGCGTTGGGCTACGACGAGGTTCAGACCAATTCGGTGTATGTCACCTTTCCCCTGGCGAGCGAGCCGACCCGCCAGCTGGTGATCTGGACCACGACGCCCTGGACCCTGCTCTCGAACGTCGCGGTGGCGGTGCATCCCGACCTCGAGTACGGCGAGTACGAGGTGGACGGGGTGCGCTACGTGGTCGCGGTCGAGCGCGCGACGCACGTGCACGTGGGCGGCAAGCCGCTGGCGACGGCCCCGCGCGTCGCCGCGTACCCGGGGCGCGAGCTCGTGGGCCAGAAGTACGTGCGCCCGCTCGAGGTGGTCCCGCTGCCCCAGGAGGGGCAACGGGCCATCGTCGTGGCGGGAGGGTTCGTCTCGGCGGAGGAGGGGACGGGGCTCGTGCACATGGCCCCGGCCTTCGGCGCCGACGACTACGCCGCCGCGCAACAGTACGGCCTCGCCGTGGTGAACCCGGTTGCGCCGGACGGCACGTTCCAGGGCACGCGCTGGGACGAGATCAACGGCCGCCTGGTGACCGACAAGGAGACGAACCGTCTCATCATCGAGCGCCTGAAGCGCGACGGTCGCTGGCTCGAGACACTGCCATACACGCACACGTATCCGTTCTGCTGGCGCTGCGACTCGGCGCTCATCTATTACGCGCGCAGCTCCTGGTTCGTGCGCACGACTGCGGTGAAGGCGCGCATGCTCGAAGTCAACGCTCAGGTCGGCTGGCACCCACCCGAAATGGGAAGCGGGCGGTTCGGCGAGTGGCTCGAGAACAATGTCGACTGGGCGCTCTCGCGCGACCGCTACTGGGGCACGCCGCTCAACGTGTGGGAGTGCGATGCGGAGGCCGAGCACCGCGAGGTGATCGGCTCGTTCGCCGAGCTGGCGGAGCGGTGGGGAAAGCGGTTGCCCGCGGACTTCGACCCCCACAAGCCGACGATCGATCAGTACGGCTGGCGCTGCCGCTCGTGCGGGGGCACCATGCGGCGCGTCCCCGAAGTGATCGACGCGTGGTTCGACTCGGGCTCGATGCCGTATGCGCAGTGGCATTACCCGTTCGCACATCAGGCCGATTTCAAGGCGCACTTCCCGGCCGACTTCATCTGCGAGGGGGTGGACCAGACGCGCGGCTGGTTCTACTCGCTGCTCGCCATCGGCGTCGCGGGGTTCGACTCGCCCGTGTACAAGAACGTGATCGTGAACGAGCTGGTGCTCGACGCCCACGGGCAGAAGATGTCGAAGAGCCGCGGCAACGTCGTCAACCCCTGGGAAGTGATCGAAGAGTACGGCGCGGACGCGGTGCGCATTTATCTGCTCGGCCAGAGCCAGGTGTGGCAGAAAAAGCGGTTCGACCGGCGCCAGGTGCCCGACGTCGCGGGCGGGTTCCTGAACACGGTGCGCCACACCTATAATTTTTTCGCGCAGTACGCGGGCGACTGGAAGCCGTCCGACGGTGGCGCGCCCGCGGCCGGCCGCCCGCTCGCCGACCGCTGGGTGCTGGCCCGGCTCGACGAGGTGGTCGCGGCCGCGCGCGCGGCGTGGAACGACTACGACGTGACGAGCGGCGTCCGCGCCATCATGGGGTTCGTGGTGGACGACCTCTCCAACTGGTATGTCCGCACCAACCGGCCGCGCTTCTGGGCCCCGGACCGGGCGGCGGACCCGGCCGCCCTGGCGACACTGCACGAGGTGCTCGTGACGGCGGCCCGGCTGCTCGGCCCCGTGGCGCCGTTCATCGCCGACTGGATGCACCGCTCGCTCACGGGAACCTCGGTGCATCTCGCGCCGTTCCCGGCCGATCAGGGGCGCCGCGAGCCGGAGCTGCTCGAGGCCATGGCGGCCCATCGCCGGCTGGCCTCCCTGGCGCGGGCGGCGCGGGAGACGAGGAAGCTCAACGTCCGTCAGCCCGTCGCCCGGCTCCAGGTCGCGGTCCCCGCTGCGGTCAAGGGCCCGGCCTTTGCCGACCTGTTAGATATCCTGGCCGCGGAAGTCAACGCCAAGGCCGTCGACGTCGCGGGCTCCGACCACGAGCTCGTGCGGCTCAAGGGGAAGGCCGACTTCCGCAGCCTGGGGAAGCGCTATGGCAAGGACACGCCCCGGGCGGCCGCGGTGGTGTCGCAGCTCACGGCGGAACAGCTCACGGCCCTCGAACATGGGGACCCCGTGCGGATGGGGGAGTTCGCCCTGCACCCCGAGGACGTGGTGGTGACGCGCGAAGTGGTGAGCGACTGGGCGGTCCAGGCCGACGGACCGTACGTCGTCGCCGTCGACCCGCGGCTGTCGGAGGACCTGATCCAGGAGGGCCTGGCGCGCGAGCTGGTGCACCGCGTCCAGCGGCTGCGGAAGGAGGCGGGCTATGAGTACACCACCCGCATCGAGCTGAGCGTATCCGGCGCGGCGGACATCGTGGCGGCCGTGTCGGCGTTTCAGAGCTTCGTCGAGGGCGAGACGCTGGCCCGCAAGGTGGTGCTGGGCGCCGTGCTCGACGACGCGGACGTGACACGAGAACTGGACATCGAAGCGCGCCGGGTGACGATTGCGCTGCGGCGCCATGACGGACGAAAGGGCGGTACGCGATAATGCCGACGAAATCCAAAGCCAAGACCACCAAGGGTGGTCTGAGCAAGAAGCAGCTCACCCATCTCGAGAAGCGACTGCTCGAGGAGCGCGCCCGGGTGATGAAGGAGCTCGGCTATTACGGCGAGTCCTTCAACTCGAGCCTGCAGGCGTCGGACGGCGACCTCTCGAGCTACTCGTTCCACATGGCGGACCAGGGCACCGACGCCATGGAGCGCGAGAAAGCGTTCCTGTTCGCCTCGCAGGAGGGCCGCTATCTCTGGCACGTCAACCAGGCCCTGCGGCGGCTGTATCAGACGCCGGAGAAGTTCGGTAAGTGCGAGCAGTGCGGGGAGGACATCCTGTTCGAGCGGCTCGACGCGCTGCCCCATGCGCGGCTCTGCATCAAGTGCAAGGCCAAGGAGGAAGATGGCAAGCGTCGTTGATCGACGTGTGTTCTGGGGAACCGCCGCCGCGGTCGTCGTCGCGGATCTCGCCACCAAACTGCTCGCGGAGACGTGGCTCGCGCCCACGCGGCCCATTTCCCTGGCCGGCGACTACGTGCAGCTGCGGCTCGTGTTCAACCAGTGCGCGGCGTTCGGGCTGTGCCTCGGCGCGTACTCGCGCTGGATCTTCTTCGGGCTCGCCCTCGTCGCCTTGTTCGTGCTGCGGTCCATGGTGCTGGCGGCCCGCCCGGGCGACCGCTTTCGCATCGTCGCGCTCGCGCTGGTGTGCGCCGGCGCGGTGGGCAACGTGATCGATCGCGTCCGCAGCGCGCGGGGGGTCGTGGACTTCGTGGACGTGGGGATCGGGAGCGCGCGCTGGCCGACTTTCAACGTCGCCGACTCCGCCATCACGGTGGGGGCGATCGCGCTCGCGGTGTCGCTCTGGCTCGAGGGCCGGGCGCAGGAGCGGGCGAAGGAGGCCAGGGCGGCCGAGCCCTGATGGCCGCCGTCACCTTCTGCGTCGTCGTTCCCGAGACCGAGCGTCTCGACCGCTTCCTCGCCGATCAGCTCGCGCTGTCCCGTACCCTCGCCGCCCGCCTCATCGCCGACAAGCACGTCACCCGCGACGGGCGGCCGCTGCGTGCCGCCACCGTGCTGGAGCGCGGGGCCGTGGTGACGGTCGAGCTCCCGCCCGACGAGCCGGCCCCGCCGAGCTACGCGCCCGCCCATCGCGACCTCACCTTTGCCTACGAGGACGAGCACCTCGCGGTGCTCGACAAGCCCGCCGGCCTGGTCGTCCATCCCGGCCCCGGGCACTGGGAGGACACGCTCGTCAACGTGCTGGTGGGGCGGGGCACGGCGCTGGCGCAGGGGGCCACCGAGGGTCGGCCGGGCATCGTGCACCGGCTCGACCGCGACACGTCGGGACTGCTGCTCGTCGCCAAGACCGACCTGGCGCACCGCCGGCTCGCCCGCATGATCGAACGGCGCGAGGTGCGGCGCGTGTACGCGGCGCTCGCCTGGGGTCACTTCGCGAACAGTCCGGTGGACATCGAGGCGCCGATCACGCGTCACCCCAAGGATCGCAAGCGCATGACGGTGCTCGCCGGCGGCCGCCACGCGGTCACGCACGTGCGCGTCGTGGCGCGCTTCGCCCACGCCGACCTGGTGCGCCTGGAGCTCGGGACCGGGCGCACGCACCAGATCCGTGTCCACCTGGCGCACGTGGGGCACCCGGTCGTGGGCGACCGTGAATACTCGTTCGGAGGCAGCCGCCGCGTCACACCGGCGTCGCGCCGGGAGGCCGAGCGCCTCGAAGCGCTGGCGCCGCGCCAGCTGCTGCACGCGGCGTTACTCGCGCTGGTCCACCCGGTGACCGGCGCGCGGCTCGTGCTGCGCTCGGAATGGCCGCGCGACCTGCTGCCGGCGCTCGCCGAAGCGGCGGCCGATGCGACTTTGCTTGCTCAACGCAACCCCTTGCAGTATCTTGGCTTCTTCGCTTCGGATGAGTGACGCCGGGGTCGTCCGACTGCTCGTTTTTCGGGTAGGCAGCCTCGTCTGTGCGGCCGAGGCGGAACGGGTCCGTGAGATCCTGCCTTGGCTCGCGCCCACGCGCATTCCCGGCGCCCCGCCGGTCGTGGCGGGCCTGGTCAACGTACGGGGGACTCTGGTCACGGTCGTCGAGGGGTGGCGGGCGCTGCGCCAGCCCGAGCCGCCCGGCGATGCGGGTCCGGCGACCACGGTCGTGCTCGAGGTGGGCCGCGGGAAGAAGGTCCTCGGCTTCACGGTGGACGAAGTGGTGGACCTCCTCTCCGTGGGTGGGGAGTCGCTGGAACGCCGGCAGGCGCTGCCCGGCATCGATCCGACCCTGGTGCGGGCCGTCGGGCGTCGCGCCGGTCAACTCTTCGTGGTCCTCGATACCGACGCGCTGCTAACCCCCATTCTGTCTTCCTAGGGAGGATGTGTGAGCCACACTGTCCTCGTCTGCGACGACGCCATCTTCATGCGGACGATGATCTCGGACATCCTGGCCCAGGCGGGCTTCGAGATCGTGGGAGAAGCGGAGACGGGGTCCCAGGCGGTCGAGAAATACCGACAGCTCAAGCCCGACCTCGTCACCATGGACATCGTCATGCCGGACATGGGCGGGATCGATGCCGTGCGCGAGATCGTCAAGCAGGACCCCGACGCCAAGATCCTCATGTGCAGCGCCATGGGGCAGCAGGCGCTGGTGGTCGAGGCGATCCAGGCGGGGGCGAAGGACTTCGTCGTGAAGCCGTTCCAGCCGTCGCGCGTCCTCGAAGCCGTGCAACGAGTCCTGGGCTGATTCCATGGACCTCTCGCAGTACGCCGAGCTGTTCTTGGCGGAGAGCCGGGAGCACTTGAGCGCCTGCAACCAGCTGCTGCTGGAGTGGGAGCGCACCCCCGCCAATCCCGCACCCGTGGGTGGGCTGTTCCGCGCCGTGCACACCGTCAAGGGCATGGCGGCGACGATGGGCTACGCCCGCGTCACTGATATCGCCCACCGCACCGAGAATCTGCTCGACCTGCTGCGCCGCGGCTCGCGGCCCGCGACGGACGAGCTGTTGCAGCTCCTGTTCCGGGCGCGCGACGCGCTCGAGACCGCCGTGGAGCTGTCGGTGGTGGGACGGGAAGACGAGCTCGATGTCGCGGAGGTGGTGGCCGATCTGGAGGGCGCGGCCGCGCTGCTCGCGGGACCCGCGCGACCGACGCCGGCTGCCGCACCGACGGTCGAGCCGGCCGCGGCGTCGGGGGGGGGGCGGCTGGTGCAGGTGGCGCTGCGCGCCGAGGCGCCGCTCAAGGGCGGGCGCGCACTGCTCGTCCTCAAGCGGGCACAGGGGCTCGGGGCCGTACAGGGCGTCACCCCGCCTCAGGCGGCGTTCGAGTCGGACGACTTCGACGGCCGGTTCAGCTTCCGGCTCGACTCGCCCGCCGCCGCGGCGGAGATCGAGCGGGTGGTGCGCGGGGCGGGTGACGTGGAGCACGTGTCGGTCGGCGGTGAAGAGCGCCGCGCCGCGGCCCCGCGGGCCGCGGCGGCGGCGGGCGCTCCCCCCGAGGCGACGCCGGAGAAGAGCCGGCACATCCGGGTGGACCTGCGGCGCCTGGACGAGCTGATGGACCTGATCGGCGAGCTGGTGACGGTGCGCGGCCGCTTGAACGAGCTCGCGGCGGCGCGGCGCGATCCCGCCGTCGACGACGTGGCGATCCAGATCTCGCGTCTCTCGGCGGACCTGCAGGCCGGGATCATCCAGGCGCGCATGACGCCGGTGTGGCAGGTGTTCGACCGTTTCCCGCGCCTGGTACGCGATCTGGCGCGCGAGTTGGACAAGCAGGTGGCGTTCCGCGTGGAGGGGAAGGAGATCGAGCTCGATCGTGCCATCCTGGACGAGCTGGGCGACCCGTTGCTGCACCTGCTCCGCAACGCCGTGGACCACGGCATCGAAACGCCTGCCGAGCGGCGGCGCCGCGGCAAGCAGCCCGAGGGCGAGATCGTGCTGGCCGCGGTGCGCGAGCGGGCGAGCGTGGCGATCAGTGTGAGCGACGACGGGCGCGGTATCGACCGCGTCAGGATCCTGGAGCGGGCGCGACGCGAAGGACTGGTCGATCCCCACGCGGAGACGCTGTCGGACGACCAGCTGCTGCGGGTGCTGGCGCGTCCCGGGTTCTCCACCGCGGAGGCGGTGACCAGCGTGTCGGGCCGCGGCGTGGGGATCGACGTGGCGATGACGCGGATCCGCGCGCTGGGCGGCTCCATCGACATACGGACCGAGGCGGGCAAGGGGACGAGCTTCGTGCTGCGGCTGCCGGTGACGCTCGCGATCGTCCGGGCGCTGATCGCGGGGGTCGGCCGGGAGCGCTACGCGCTGCCGCTCACGTACGTGGCGGAGACGGTCGAATTCGGGGTGCAGCCGACCACGATCGTGGAGGGGCGCGAGGCCATCGTGCTGCGCGACCGCGTGGTCCCGCTGGTGCACCTGCGGCGCATGCTGGGCGTGAGCGGGGACGCCCCGGCGCGCTGCCCGATCATCGTGCTCGAGATGGGGGAGCGCACGAGCGGCATCGTCGTGGACGGGATGCTGGGTCAGCAGGAGATCGTCGTGAAGGGGTTCGACCCGCCGCAGGGCACGCTCCCGGTGTTCAGCGGAGCGACCATCATGGGCGACGGGATCCCGGCGTTGATTCTCGACGCCGGCGGGCTCGTCTAGGCTCGCGGGAGGGGAGGCGGTATGGAGGACGTGCGGGATCTGAAGGAGCTGCAGATCGACGCCCTGCGGGAGGTGGCCAACATCGGGGCGGGGCACGCCGCCACGGCGTTGTCGCAGCTCACGAACAGCCGGATCATGATCAGCGTGCCGCAGATCAACATCGTGCGGCTGGAGGAGGTCCCCGACCTGCTGGGTCATCCGCAGGAGGTGGTCGCCGCCGTTCTCATGCACATGCTGGGGGACTTGACCGGACGGACGCTGCTCTTGTTCCCCGAATCGGCGGGGCGGCGGTTGTGCGACATGCTGCTACGCCGTCCCATCGGCACGACCGCGGCGTTCGACGCGCTCGAGCAGTCGTGCCTCAAGGAGGCCGGCAACATTCTCGCGGGCGCCTACATGAACGCCCTGTCGGACTTCATGGGGATGCTGCTGTTGCCCTCGGTGCCGAGCCTCGTGGTGGACCTGTCGGCCGCGGTGCTCACCACCACCTACCTCAACTTCGGACACGAGCGCGACTTCGTGTTCTGCGTCGAGACCGAGTTCTCCATCGACTCGCCCGAGGGGCTGCGGGGCCACTTCCTGCTGCTTCCCGATCTGGCGTCGCTCAAGGCCATCTTTGACGCCATCCGCCTGAGCTGACCCGTGACGGCGCCGGCGCTCTCGGACCGCGACCTCGCCGTCCTCCGATCCTTCGCCCGCCGGATCGACCCCTCGGACGCGGGGGCGCACAACAACCTCGGCGTCCTGTACTACCAGAAGGGACTGGTCGAGGACGCGATCGCGGAGTTCACCCGCGCGCTCGAGCTCGACCCGAAGATGCAAGTCGCGCAGCGCAACCTCGAGATCGCCTATCACGACACGGGCTACTACGACCAGCGGGTGGCCCAGCTGCGGGAGCGGCTGCGCAGCGCCCCCGACGACCGTGACGCCCGCTGGGAACTGGGCCGCGCCTACGCGATCCTCGGCGCCCATGAAGACGCGACGGCCGAGTTCGAGCAACTGCTCGCGCATCGTCCGAAGGACGTGGCCGCGATCATCCAGCTCGGGCTCGCGGAGAAGAACCGCGGGCGGCCGGAAGCGGCGACGGAGTGGTTCCTGCGCGCGGTCGAGCTCGAGCCCGAGTCGAGCGTCGTGCACTTCTACCTGGCCGAGATCTACTACAACCGTGGCTTGAACGCCGAGGCGCTCGCGGCGCTCGAGCGGGCGGTGGCGCTGAACCCCGACAACGCCAACGCCCATTACCTGATGGCCTTCGTCCTGGGCGACCTGGGCCGCCATCAGGACGCCCGGGTCGCGTCGAAGCGCGCGATCCAGCTCAATCCCCCGCTGGCGCGCGCGCAGACCAATCTCTCGCTCGAGCGCTACAACGCCGAGCGCACGAGCCAGGAACGGCGCCAGCGTCTCGCGCCCGAGCCGCAGGTGGTGGAGGGGAACGAGCTGGCGCACTACAACCTCGGGCTCGCCTTCCGGCAGAAAGGCTACTACAACGAGGCGTTGCGGGAGTACCGGTTGGCGCTGGAGCGCGGCGAGGACCGGCGGCTGACGCTGCAGGCGATGGCGGAGGTGCATCTGCTGAAGCACGACTTCGCCGCGGCGCTCGAGCTGTACGAGACGCTGCTGCGCGAGGTCCCGGATTCGCCCAAGCTGTGGAACGAGCACGGTGTCGTGCTGCACCAGGCGGGCCGCACCGACGACGCGCTCGCGTCCTACCGGCAGGCCGTGGAAGTAGACGCCAAGTACGCGCTCGCCTGGAACAACCTCGGCGTGGTGCAGGCGCACAAGACCGCGGCCGACGCCGCGATCGAGTCGTTCCGGACCGCGCTGCGACTGCAGGGGGCGTTCAGCGCGGCACGGCTCAACCTGGCGCTGCTGCTCTACCAGCTGCGTCGCTTCCAGCTGGCGCTCGAGGCGTACCGTCAGGTGCTGTCGGGCGAGCCCGGCTCCGCCGCGGCGTGGAATGGCGTCGGGCTGGTGCTGGTGGAGCTGAAGCGCTTTCCGGACGCGCGCAACGCGTTCGTGCGGGCGGTGGAAGCGGACCCCGCCCACGCGGGCGCGCACTACAACCTGAGCTTCACCCTGTCGAACCTCGGCGACTTCGACGGCGCGCTCCGCGCCACCAAGCGCGCCTTGGAGCTCGATCCCTACTACGTCTCGCAGAAATTCGCGCTCACGATCGACCTCCAATACGAGAAGACCACGATCGGCATCGCCCCCGAGATTTCGGCCGATGTGACCGCCGAGACGATCGGCGAGGACTTCAACTTCGATCAACGGCTGCTGGACAACATCTTCCAGGAGCTCGCGCCCGCCGCCGCCCCCGAGCCGCCGGGGGGGAAGGCGGCCGACGACCCGCTGGCGCTGGCGCGCGATTACGTGAGCAAGGGGTTGATGGACGTCGCGGCGGCGGAGGCGGTGCGCGCGGTGCAGCGGGGCGCCAGTCGCGCCGACGCGGCCGTGCTGCTGGGGGACATCTTCGCGAAGCGGGGCCTGCACGGCGAGGCGCTCGAGCGCTACCGCGAGGCGCGCGCGCTCGAGACCGATCGCGTCGAGGCGCGCCTCGGCGAGGTGAAAGCGCTGTTTGCCCTGGGCGGCCGCCGCGTCGAGGAGGCGCGGCCGCTGGCGGAGGAGCTGCTCGTGCTCGCCCCCGACCACGTGGACGCGCTGGTGGCGGTGGCGCGCGGGCGCGCCGCGTCGGGCGACGCGGCCGGAGCGCTCACGGTGCTGCACCAGGCACAGACGCGGGCGCCGGGACGCGCCGACCTGCACAAACTCCAGGGGGACGTGGCGACCAAGGTCGGCGACAAGCAGGGTGCGCTCGCCGCGTACCGGGCGGCGCTCGAGCTCGACCCGGGCTACGTGCAGGTGTGCGTGGATCTCGGCCGGCTACACGAGGAGAAAGAAGAGTGGAGCGCCGCGCAGCAGGCATACGAGCGGGCGCTCGACGCGCTCCCCACGTTCCACGAGGCGGCGCTCGCGCTGGCGGATCTGCTGCGGCGCACGGAGCGCGTGCGCCAGGCGGTGGTGCGGCTCGCGGAGATGCTCGAGCAGGACCCCTACGACCTCCCGGCCCTGCTGCTCCTGGGACGGGCGCTGCTCGACGACAAGCGCGACGCGCAGGCCCTCGAAGCGTTTCGCCGGGCCCTGAAATTCGACCCCGAGCAGGTGGAGGCGCTGTTCCAGCTGGGCATCGTGCTCGCCCGGCTGCACCGCTACGGCGAGGCGGTGGAAGCATGGGAGAAGGTGACGCGCCTCGATCCCGCCGGCCCGTTCGCGCAGCGAGCACGCGTGCATGCCCGCACCGCGCTCGATCTCCGGCACATCTTCGACTCGGACGCGGCCTGATGCCGATCGAGGGACCGCTCCGCGAGCTCGGCATCCACGACGTGTTCCAGCTGCTCGATCTGAGCCGCAAGACGGGCGTGCTGCGCGTCACCTCGGAGCTGCGCCACAACGCCGGTACGGTGTCGTTCGAGGGCGGCACCATCATCTTCGCCGAGATCCGCTCGAATCCGCACCCGCTCGGGGCGCTGCTGTTGCGCACGGGCAAGATCACCGACGCGGACCTGGAGCGCGCCCGCGACATGCAGCAGCGGCAGGGCGACAAGCGCCGGCTGGGCGCGATCCTCGTCTCGCTCGGCGCCATTACGCCGCGCGAGCTCGAGCGCCAGGTGCGCTTCCAGATCGAGGAAGTCGTGTTCGAAATGATGAGCTGGCGCGAGGGCTATTTCTCGTTCACCGAAGGCCCGCTCAGCGACGTGCCGACGGACGCGACGGTCCGCATCCCCACCGAGGCCCTCCTGATGGAAGGCGCCCGGCGCATCGACGAGTGGTCGCGCATCGAAAGTCGGATTCCGCACTTGGGCGTCGTGCCGGCGCTCGCCCCGCCGCGGGAAGGGGATGCCGGGGACCTCGATCTGCTCCCGCCCGAGTGGGAGATGCTGGCAGCCATCGACGGCCAACGCGACGTGCGCGCCATCGCCGCCGCGCTGGGCCGCTCCGACTTCGAGGTGGCGAAGACGCTGTTCGGGCTCGAGAGCGCGGGGGTGATCGTGCTCGCCGACCCCGGCACGACCAAGCGCGAGCGGACCACGCTCGCCGCCGATCTGGCCGAGCTGGTCGCGCGGGCCGAAGACGCGCTGGCGCGGCGCGACCTGGAGGAGGCGCGCGGCGTGGCCGAGCAGGCGGCGGGCGTTCATCCGCACGATCCCGCCGTGCACCTGCTGCTCGGTCGCATCGCCCTCGCGGCAGGACGGGGCTCCGACGCGGTGGAAGAGCTGCGGCGCGCGCTGCGGCTCGATCCCCTGAGCGTCGCGGCCTACCGGCTGCTGGGCTACGCGCTCGTCGCGACCGGCCGATTCGCCGAGGCTCTGGACCAGTGGGATCAATGGGAGCGCCTGGCGCCGCGCTCGGAGGCGGAGCTGGCCCGGCTCGACGAGGTGCGCCGCGCGCGCGCCGCCGCTCAGACGCTCGCCGCCGTGGAGACGCATGGCTGACGACGTCAAGGCGCTCTCGGCCGAGCTGGCACAGGACCCGGACAGCCTGGTGTTCCTGCGCCTGGGTGAGCTGCTGCGTCACAAAGGGCAGCTGGACGCCGCCCATCGCGTCGCCCTCACGGGTCTCGAGCGCCACCCGCATCTCGCGGACGCCCACGACCTGTACGCGCGCATTCTCGCCGACAAGCACGACTTCGAGCGGGCCTTCGACGAATGGGACATGACGCTGCGCATCGCGCCCGACCACCTGGGGGCGCTGAAGGGGCTCGCGTTCCTCTACTTCAAGGTCGGCGACGTGCCGCAAGCCGCCGCCCACCTGGAGGCGGCGCAGCGCGTCGCGCCGGACGATCCCGGGATCGCCCAGGCGCTGGCGCTGGCGCACGGCGGCGAAGGCGGTGCAGGTCCCGCATCCGCACCGGAGCCGCTGGCGCCGTCGCCGGCCGCGCAGCCGCTCGAGGAGGCCCGCGTATTCGCCGGCCTGGAAGGGGCCGAGGAAGGCCTGCTGCTGCTCGACCCGGCGGGCCGGGTGCTGGGGGGCGCGCTCAAAGACCCCGCCGGCCGGGACGTGTCGGACGCGGTGGCCGCCTATCTGGCGGGCGTGTCGCAGGAGGCGGGACGCACCGCCAAGCTGCTCGGGTTGGGAACCTGGACCGGACTCGCCGCGGAAGGCCAGCACGGCCACGTGCACCTCACGCCGCCCACGGGGTCGGCCCTGCTCCTCGTGGTGCGCGAGCGCGCGGTGCCGATGGGGCGTCTCGCGATCATCGCCCAGCGCGCGGCCGTCGCGGCGCGGCGCTGGCTGGAGGCGCAAGCGTGACCGCGGCCCCCGCGGGATACGGTCGCGTGTTGGACCTCGTGACGCGCGTCCGCGGGGTGCGCGGCGCGATGCTGGTCGCGGGCGACGACGGGCTTGTCGTCGCCGAGCAGCTGATGGAGGGGATCAAGGGGCCGGCCGTGGCGGCGCTCGCCGCGAGTCTCGCCAGCCGGCTGCGTCGCGCGATGGAGGCCGCGGGCTTGGGGGCGGGCCAGTTCTGGCATCTCCAGGCGGAGCAAGGAGCGCTGCTGGTCGTGCCGGCGCCGTCGGGCGTCGTGGTGGTCGCCGTGGCGGAGGCCGACGTCAACGTGGGCCTGGTACGGCTCGAGCTGCTGCGCGCGGCGGAGGCGGTGGGATGACGACGCGTGCGATCGAACCGTGGATCTTCGAGCCGCTGGTCAAGTTCGTGAAGGAAGCCGGGGCGCGTCTGGTCTTGTTGATGACGTCGGCCGGACAAGTCCTCGCGCAGCACGGGTTCTCGCGTGCGGTGGACGTGATGTCGGCCGCGGCGCTCGGCGCCGCCATCATGGCCTCGACCGACGAGATCGCCCGGCAGCTCCGCCAACCGCCGTTCGCCGCACTCAATCACCAGGGCGAGCGGCACGGCATCTTCCTGGCGGCCGTCACGACGGGGCGCGGCCGCCTGGTGGCACTGGTCGTGTACGACCTCGATGCTTCGTCGCTCGGCCTGGTGCAGTTATTCTTCGAGCAGCTGGTCGCCGATCTGCAGGCGGCGAGCCCCAAGGAAAGCGTGCCCAAGCAGGTGCTCGCGGCGGACTTCGAGCGCGAATTGAGCGACAGCTTGAACACGCTGTTCGGGAGATAGCCTCGTGTCCCTGGTCAACTTCACGACGCGCGAGATCACCTGCAAGATCGTCTACTACGGGCCCGGCCGCTCGGGGAAGACGACCAACCTGCATTACATCTACGGCCGCGTGCCGGACTCGCGGCGCGGCCGCATGGTCTCGCTGGCCACGCAGACCGACCGCACCCTGTTCTTCGATTTCCTGCCCATCGACCTGGGGCAGATCTCCGGGTTTTCGACCCGGTTCCAGCTGTACACCGTGCCGGGCCAGGTGTATTACAACGCGACGCGCCGCCTCGTGCTGCAGGGAGCGGACGGCGTCGTGTTCGTGGGCGACAGCCAGGCGCGCCAGCTCGACGAGAACCTGGAGAGCCTGCAGAACCTGCAAAGCAATCTGCTCGAGCACGGGGTAGACATCCGCACGATCCCGCTGGTGCTGCAGTACAACAAGCAGGACTTGCCGCGGGAGTTGATCCTCTCACCCGCCGATCTGGACGACGCCCTCAACTTCCGCAGCCTGCCGAGTTTCAGCGCGGACGCTTTGCACGGCAAGGGAGTATTCGAAACGCTCAAAGGCATTTCCGAGCTGGTGCTCAAGAAGCTGGCGGCGGGGACGGCGGCGTGACGAGCGCCCTCAACCCCAAGTATTCGTTCGACAGCTTCGTGGTGGGCGCCGCGAACCGGCTCGCCGTCACGGCGGGGCGGACGGTCGCGGAGAACCCGGGCTCCGCGTACAACCCGCTGTTCATCTACAGCGGGTCGGGTCTGGGAAAGACCCATCTCCTCATGGCGGTGGGTCACGCCGCGAAGAAAGTGGCCCCGGCGCTCAACATCGAGTACCTCACGCTGGACGAGTACGTCGAGGCGTTCCACGCCGCCATCGCCGCGGGGCAGGGCGACGCGTTCCGCCGCCGCTTCCAGAACGTGGACGTGCTGCTGGTGGACGACGTGCAGTTCCTCACGAACCGCAAGGAGATGCAGTCCGAGCTGTTGCGCCTGACGGAGGCGCTGCAGGTGGGGGGGCATCAGATGGTGCTCACCAGCGACCGTCCGCCGCCCGACATCGCCGACCTGGACGAGCGCTTGATCTCGCGGCTCTCGGGCGGCCTGGTGGTGGACATCGGCGCGCCGGATTACGAAACACGGGTCGCAATCCTGCGCCGCAAGGCCGAGGAGCGCGGGGCCAAGTTCGAGCCGGGCGTGCTCGAGACGGTCGCGGACGCGGAGTCCGGCAACGTGCGCGAGCTGATGGGCGCGCTCAACCGGCTGGTGGCGTTCCAGGCGGTGAACGACCGGTCCATCAACGCGGAGACGGCGAAACAGCTGCTCGGCATCGGGGCCGAGGCCGCGCCCGGCGACGGCGGCAAGGGGGCAGCGCGGGAAGGCGCGGCCCCCGCGCCCCGGTCGGGCGACGAGTTCGGCGACTTCCTCGCCGACGTGACCGTCACCGTGGGGAAGGCGGTCGAAGCGTGGCGGGCGCGGGTCGGTGAAGCGGTGCTGCGCTGGGAGGGCGAAGGGTACCGCACCCGGCGGCTCGAAGCGCTGCTGGAGCGGGATACGCCCGCCGCCGTGGACCAGGTGATCACGGCGTTCACACAGGACGTGGAGCGTCTCAAGGAGCTCGAGGCCGAAGTGGCCGAGCTCGACCCCCAGGCCGCGGGGCAGAGCGTGTTTCGCGACCCGGAGCGGCTGGGCGAGGCGGAGGTGGTGGCGGCCAAAGTGCGCGACGGCGCCGCGCCGCCCCCGGGCCCATCGGCGGCGTTCCCACTCGGGGCGTACGCAGTGGGGCCGTCCAACGAGGTCGCGGCAAGCGCCGCGCGCGCCGTGCTGAAGCAGCCGGGCAAGAAGTACAATCCGCTCGTGCTGGTGGGCAAGAGCGGCCTCGGGAAGACGCACCTGCTCAACGCGATCGGTCTCGAGCTCGCCCGCGGCAAACGGGCGGTGGTGGCGTGCCTGTCGACGCAGGCGTTCGTGGATGAGCTGATCGCGGCGATCGACGGCGACCGTGTGGACTGGTGGCGCGCGCGCTACCGGCGCGCGACCGCGCTGCTGCTCGACGACATCCATCTGATCGCGGGCAAGGAGCGCACGCAGGAGGAGCTGTTCAACCTGTTCAACCTGCTCCAGGACAAGGAGCGGCAGCTCGTCTTCACGGCGCCGGCTCAGCCGCACACGCTCCCCGGCCTGGAAGAGCGCATCGCGTCGCGGCTCGCCGGCGGGCTGGTCGCGGAGCTCAAGGAGCCCGACCGTGAGGTGAAGCGGGCCGTGCTCGAGCGGATGCTCGGCCAGCACAGCGCCAGCCCGGATCCGGCGCTTGTGGACTACCTCGCCGACCGCCCGGCGGACTCGGTGCGCGGCCTCGTGGGCGAGCTGCAGCGCGTCGTCGGCGCGGCGGCCGCCCAGGACGGTCCGCTCACGGCGGGCCTGGCGCGCGAGGTGCTCGAGGGCCAGGCGCCGCGCGACAGCCGACGCTCCGCCGGCTTCCGCACGTCCGGCATCGTCGTCTCGAGCCTGGGCGGCATCAAGAGCCGCGAGAAGATGGTGTGGGACTGGAGCGACGTCGCCGACCGCGTGATCGAGGAGTTCCGCTGATGGCCATCAAGGGATCGCTCAAGGAAGCGTCGCTCCCCGACGTGCTCCAGCTGCTCGCGCTGGGGCAGAAGACGGGGTGTCTCTCCATCGCCGACCGCTCGAACTTCGGCTACATCTACTTCGACAAGGGCCGTATCTGCTACGCGTCGATCGTCAACCGGCGCGATCGGCTGGGCGACATCCTGGTCAAGCACGCCAAGATCACGCAGGCGCAGCTCGACGCCGCCGTGCTCCGCCAGACCAAGGAGCATGGCAAGAAGCTCGGCGAGGTCCTGGTCGGCATGGCGGTCATCACGCAGGCCGATCTCGAGCGCTACATGCGCGTGCAGATCGAGGAGTCGGTCTACTACCTGTTCACGTGGACGCAGGGGACGTTCAACTTCGAGGCGGACGTGCGCCCCGAGCGTCAGGACTTTCTCGTCTCGATCACCCCCGAGTCGCTGCTGCTCGAGGGAGCGCGCCGCGTCGATGAGTGGAGCCTGATCGAGAAGAAGATCCCCGGGTTCGATCTGATCTTCGTCGTGGACAAGGACCGGCTCGCCATCAGCGAGGCGAAGCTGACCGACACGCAGCAGCGCGTCCTCCCGCTGCTCGACGGGTCGCGCGACGTGCATCACGTGATCGAAGACTCGGGGCTGGGGGAGTTCGAGATCGGGAAGGCGCTGTACGGGCTGATCACCGCGGGGTTCGTGCACCGCGCGGGCCGCACCGCGTCGGCCGCGGATGCGCAGATCACCGACGCGCGGGTGGAAGAGCACCGCAATCTCGGGATCGCCTTCTACAAGACCGGGATGCTGGACGAGGCGACGCGCGAATTCCGCCGCGTCGCCGAGCTGCGCGCGGGGGAGGCGAACGCCCATTTCTACATCGGCCTCGTGGCCCTGAAGCAGGCGCGGTGGCGCGAGGCGATGGATGCCCTGCGGCTGGCGGCGGAGAAAGGCGGCAGCCGGCCGGCGGTATTCCACAACCTGGGCTTCGCGTACGAGCAGCTGGGCCGGCTCGACGAAGCCGAGGCCGCCTACGGCGAAGCGGCTACGCGCGCGCGGACCGATGCCAAAGTGCATCTGGGGTGGGGGGTCGTGGCGCTGAAGCGGGGCGACTACGCGGGCGCCGCCGGCCGCCTGGATCGGGCGCGGGAGCTGTTCGGCAAAGTGCCGCCGCCGGCCTGGTTCTGGGCGCGCGCGCTCAGCGCCGCGGGGGCGGGGGAGTTCGAGCTCGCCGAGGAGCTGGCCGAGGAGGGGGCGGAGGCCTTCCCGTCGCACGCCGCGCTCCAGAACAACCTGGCAGTGCTGAAGGAGCTCGCCGGTGACCTGGCGGGGGCCGAGGACGTAGTGCGCGCGGCACGCAAGAACGAGCCCTCGCTCCCCCAGCTGTCCAAGAACCTCGGCGACCTGGCGTATCGCGCGTCGCGCTACGACGAGGCCTGGGACGCCTACCGGCGCGCGGTGGAGCTGGCGCCCGATCTGGGCGACGACGTGTACTTCAAGCTCGGCAACATCGCCTACAAGCGGAACGACCGTGAGCTCGCGGCCCAGCTGTGGCGCCAGGCGCTCGAGATCAACCCGAAGCACGAGCTCGTCAAAGCGAATCTGGACACGTTGAGCGCGTTGTCGTGACGGCGGGGCAGGACGAGCGGGCGTTCCGGGCGCTGACCCAGAAGATCACGCGGGCGCGGGGCCTCGCGTGCGACAGCTACAAAGATCGCTGCCTGCGCCGCCGCATCGCGGTCCGGATGCGCGCGCGCGGCGTCCACACGTTCGACGACTACAGCCGGGTGCTCGATCAGGACCAACGCGAGTACGACCTGCTGCTCGACGCGCTCACCATCAACGTCACGAAGTTCTTTCGCAACGTGGAAACGTGGCGCGCCCTCGCGCCGCGGCTCGACAAGCTGTGGCTCGCGCGCCGGGGCGAGGTGCGCGTCTGGTCGGCCGGATGCGCGTCGGGAGAGGAGCCGTACACCGTGGCGGTGGCGCTGGCCGAGGCGGCGCGCCGCCTGGGCCAGGAGCCGCTGCTCGCCCGCGCCCGGGTGGACGCGACGGACATCGACCGCGCCAGCCTCGAGCGCACCCGCGCCGCGCAGTATCCCGACACGGCGTTCAGCGAAACGCCTCCCGAGCTCGTGGCCCGCTATTTCACGGCGCCACCGCGGCAGCCGGCACCCGAACTGCGGCGCATCGTGCACGTCGCGAAGCACGACCTCACGAGCCAGCCGCCGCCCGCGCCGCCCTACGATCTGGTCGTCTGCCGCAACGTGGTGATCTACTTCGACCGCGCGATGCAGGAGCGCCTGTTCACGCTGTTCGCCGACGCGCTCGCGCCCGGGGGCGTGCTGCTGCTCGGCAAGGTCGAGACGCTGTTCGGTCCGGCGCGCGAGCGCCTGGTGCTCGAAGAGCCGCGCGAGCGGATCTATCGAAGGGCCGGCGCATGAGCGGCCCCCCTCAGGCCGCGCCGCTCGAAACGATCGTCAAAGTGGCCGACTGGGCCGCCGGCCGGACGGACGCGGTGCTCGTCACGCTGGGGCTCGGGTCGTGCGTCGCGATCATGCTGCACGATCCCCACGCCTGCGCCGGCGCGATGGCGCACATCCTGCTTCCCTCCAAGAGCCTGGCCCGCGACGCCACCAATCCCGCCAAGTTTCCCGAGACCGCGGTGCCGCTGCTGGTGCAGCGGCTCGCGACGCTCGGCGCCGACCCCCGGCACCTCGTCGCCAAGCTCGCGGGTGGCGCGAGCATGTTCGCGCAGCTGATGACGCCGGGTTCCGTGCAGATGGGGGAGCGCAACATCGCCGCCGCCCGCGACGTGCTGCGTCGCGCCGGAATCCCGGTGACGGCCGAGGCGGTGGGCGGGGGCGCTGGTCGCTCGGTGCGGTTCCACGTGGCGGACGGACGGGTCGAAGTCCGGTCGGTCGGCACGGATGCCATCGTCATCTGACCGCCGCCCCGGCATCCTCGTCGTGGACGACAGCGCCCTGATGCGGCGCGTGTTGAGCGACGTGCTGGGCGCGGCCGAGGGCATCGCGGGGGCGGGGGAGTTCCGCGTGGTCGCCACCGCGCGCGACGGCTTCGACGCGGTGCGCAAGGTGCATCAGTTCGATCCCGACGTCGTCACGATGGACCTCGAGATGCCGGAGCTCGACGGGCTGGGCGCCATCGGCTACATCATGTCGGAAGCGCCCCGCCCGATCGTCGTCGTGAGCGCGCACGCGGGGCCCGGCACCGGCGCCGCGATCCGCGCCCTGGAGCTCGGCGCCGTGGAGATCGTCGCGAAACCGGACGACGCAAACCGCGCCGCGCTCGAGCGCATGGCCCCCGAGCTGCGCAGCGCCGTGCGCCGGGCGCTCGCCGCCGACGTGTCGCACGTCTCGGTCATGGCCCGGCCGCCCGCGCCGGTACGGCGCGCTCCCGAGAAGGGACTGCGGCCCCGGGCGCGGCTCGCGGTCGCCATCGCGGCGTCCACCGGAGGGCCGCGCGCCCTCGCGGAAGTGATCCCGCGCCTCCCCACCGGCCGCGCGGCCGCGGTGCTCGTCGTGCAGCACATGCCGCCCCGGTTCACGCGCTCGCTCGCCGAGCGGCTCGACTCGCTCTCCGCGCTGCGCGTGGTCGAGGCCGACGACGGGGCCCCCGTGGTCGCGGACACGGCGTACGTGGCCCCGGGCGATTATCATATGCGAGTGGTCCCCGCCGCCGAAGGTCCCATCATCGCGCTCGACCAGGAGCCGCCCGTGTGGGGTGTGCGCCCGGCCGCCGACCCCCTGTTTCGCTCGGTCGCGCAGCTGTTCGGCCCCCGGAGCATCGGCGTCGTGCTCACCGGCATGGGCCGCGACGGCGCCGAGGGCGTGCGCGCGATCCGCGCGGCGGGGGGCGGAGGGATGGCCCAGGACCGCGGCTCGGCCGTGATCGCCGGCATGCCGACCGCGGCGGTGCAGATCGGCGGCGTGGATGCCGTGTTTCCCCTCTCCGAGATCGCCGAGCGGATCGCCGCGGACCTGGTCGTACGGGGGGCGGGTATGGCGGACAAGGGGCGCGCGTGAGCCGGGGTTATCTGCTGGTTCGCGTGGAGGGCCGGCCCTACGGGTTGCCGCTCGCCCGCGTGCTCGAGGTCAGCGACCTGGCCGAGGTACTCGACGTGCCGCGCGCGCTGCCGGCGATGCGTGGCCTCACCCCGGTGCGCGGACGCCTGGTGCCGGTGGTGCATCTCGGCGCCTTGATGAGCGACCGGGTGCCCCCGGCAGAGCGGGGGCGCACGGCGGTGCTGGTGCAGATCGGGGCGGGGGAAGGCGTGCGCCAGGTGGCCTTCGAGGTGGAGGACGCCGACGACGTGGTGCGTGAGGCCGCGCTGCCGGTGCCGCGGGGCGAATCGCTGCCGTGGGCCTCGGGCGTGGCGCGCCGCCGCGGCGTGCTCGTGCCGATTCTCGATCTGGACGCGTTGGGAGACCGCATCGGATGACCGGGGGCGACGACGTACAGCTCGTCACCTTCAAGGTGGCGGGGCAGGACTTCGCCTTCAACATCTTCCAGGTGGAGCGAATCCTGCGCTACGAGGCGCCCGCACCGCTCCCCAAGGCCCCCGACTTCCTGGAGGGCGTGCTCCAGTACCAGGGAGCCGCCATCCCCCTGGTGGATCTGCGGAAGCGGCTCGGCGTCCCGGCTCCGCACCGCGAGGAGACCCGCAGCGTGATTCTGGAGTGGGAAGGGGGGAAGCTCGGTGTCGTGGTGGACGCCGTGACCGAGGTGCGACAGGTCGCGGCCGAGCAGATCGCGGCCCCGCCCGGGATCGTGAAGGGGCTGGCGGCGGAGTACATCACCGGCCTCGTCGTGACGGACGGCCGTACGATCATCGTGCTCAATACGGCCCGGTTGCTTTCGTCGAAGGAGAAGGTCGCCCTGGATGCCGTGGTGCAGCAGCAGGCGAAGGTCTGATGGTCGATTCGCCGCTCACGGCGCTCCGGGCCGAGTACGAGCAGATCGCGCGCCGCCTCGACGGCTTGACGCACGGTGCCGAGCGCGAGGCCGTGAAGCGCGAGATCATCGCCTACTTCAAGCGGGTCGACGCGCTCATCGCTGACCTGTCGGCGCTCAAGGAGGACATCCGCAAGCTCGTCGACCGCTTCAAGCAGGTCTCCACGTCCACCGCGGAAGCGTCCGCGCCCGAGTTCACCGGTGCCCGGCCGGCGGTCCACGCCGATCACATCGGCGCGTCGACATTCATCGAAAAGGGGTGGAGCCTCATCTCCCTGGGCGACCATTCGGGGGCGATCCAGGCGCTCCAGCGGGCGCTGCAGCTCTCGCCCGGCGAGACGCAGGCCGAGTCGTTGCTCGGCTGGGCGCAGATGCTGCACGAGGACTACGACGACGCGCTCGCGACGTTCCAAAAGGTGCTGATGAAAGAGCCCGCCAATTCGCTCGCCCGCATCAACGTCGGGTACATCTGCGTGAAGAAGCGCATCTTCGGGGAAGCGATCGAGCACTTGTCCAAGGCGATCCGGCTCGACAACGACAAGAAGGCGACCCTGTACGCGCACTTCTACCTCGGGCTCGTCTACCTGCAGCGCGAGATGTACGAGGACGCGCAGACCTTCTTCCAGAAGACGCTCAAGCTCGGGCCCAATCTCATCGAGGCGTATTACGAGCTGGGGCGCGCGTACTGGTTCGCCGGCGATCAGGCCGAGGCGAAGCGCACCTGGGAAGCGGGCCTCAAGGCGAACAAATTCAACCCCTGGGGCAAGAAGTGTCGGGAAACGCTCGAGCTGGCGCTTCAGGGTCAGGAGCCGCCGCGCTCCTAGTCTACGCCTGGCTCGTCGCGCAAGGGCCGCCGCCGACGGCGCTGACGGTCGGGCGAGTCACGGCGGTCGCGTGGCCGGCACAGGGCGCGCTGGCCGCGGCACTGGCGGACGCCGCCGACCGCTCGCCGCCTTTTCCCGGTGTGGGGCCGCTTCCCGACCGCCCCATCCGTCTCATCCTCGCCCCCACGCGCGCGCGGTTCGATTCCGTGACGCGCGGCCGGCTGCCGAGCTGGAGCGACGGCGCCGCGTTCCCCGAGCGCGCGACGGTCGTCCTCCTGTCCGCCGGTCCGCCCGACCGCCTGACCGGCGCTCTGCGCCACGAGCTGGCCCATCTGGCGCTGCGCTGGCGGGTGCGCCACCCGCTACCGCTCTGGTTCGAGGAAGGGTACGCGGCCGTCGCTGCCGGCGAGTGGGACCGGCTCGACGCGCTGCGGCTCAACTGGCAGGTGGCCCGCGGCGTCCAGCTCGACCTCGACGGGCTGGACCGCGCGCTCCGCTCCGACGCGGCCGATGCCGCGAGCGCGTACGCGCTGGCCACCACGGCGGTGCTGCTGCTCGACCGCTGGGGCGGCGCGCAGGGCCTCGGGCCATTGATCGAGCACCTCGGCGGGGACCCGACGTTCGATGCGGCACTGCGCCGGAGCTACCACATCACCGAGGGGGACTTCGAGCTCCGCTGGCAGCGCGACGTGGCGGCGCGGTACGGATGGCTCGGCTGGGCGAGCGCGGTGGGGTTGTTCTGGGCGCTCCTCGGGCTCGGGCTCGCGTGGCTGGTGCGGCTGCGGCGGCGGCGCGATCGGACGCGCCGGGCGCTCTTGGACGAGGGGTGGGCGCTGCCCGACGACGATGGTCCAACTGCTTGACGACGTTGAAATTGGCGCGTAAACTCCTGCCCTTATGCCCGACCAGAGCCTGACACGCTCGCGCCTCCATTTCGGACCGAAGAACTGGCTGTTCCTGGCAGCGGCCGTCGCGGCGCTCGGAACCGGTTACTGGCTGCTGCACGAGGGCTCGACGACGGCCGCGCCGATCCTGCTGGTTCTGGGCTACTGCGTTTTCTTCCCGGTAGGACTCGCCCTGTAACACTCGCGGCATGAGGGGCGAATAGCTCAGCGGTTCAGAGCGCCTGCCTTACACGCAGGAAGTCGAGGGTTCGAATCCCTCTTCGCCCACTGGTGTATCAGATCGCAACGTGAGGACTGCGCGCGTGAGAATCCTGCGACTCGTGGCCGGCCTGGTGTGCGTCGTCACTTCGGCCCGGGCACAAATCGCTCCCCAGCAACCGACCGTAAAGGTTCTCCTCCTGCCCCTGACGGTGAAGACGCCCGCCGACTCGGGGCTCAGCGTCGCCGTGATGGATGTCGCGCGCGAGAAGCTCGGCGGGATGGCGCGCTACAAGGTGCAGGTCATTCCCAAGCCGAAGCTGTGCGAGGCGCTCGCCGCGTCGGACTACGCCTGCAACGTGCTGCTCGACGAGACGCAGGCGAATCAGCTCGCCCGGTTCCTCAACGTCAACGCCTATTCGACCGGCACGCTCGAGCGCAGTGGCAACACCATCACCGCGACCATCCGCATGCGCGACATCGGCAGCTCCGGTCTCGCCGCTCTGTTCTCGGTGTCGAGCGGTAATCCCGGGACCGCGGCGGCCGAGGGCGAGCTGATCGCGCAGCGGCTCAACACGATCGTCCGGGCGGGCGAGCAGGCGCGCGAGTGCAACGAGCAGCGCTCCAAGAGCCAGTTCGCGCGGGCGCTCGACGCGGCCCGCAAGGCCCTCGCCATCGAGCCGAACCTCCCGGCGGCGCATATCTGCATCGCGACGGTGTACGAGGCGCAGCACATGGGCGTCGACAGCCAGCTCGCCGCCTACCAGCGGGCCTCCAGGGGCGACTCCCTGAACGCGACCGCCTGGGAGAACATCGCCCACCTCTACCAGCAGAAGGGCGACACGCTCAAGGCGATCGACGCCCTGGTCCACGAGCTCGCGGGGGAGCCGCAGAACGCGCAACTGCGACTCGGCATCGCGGAGCTGCTGCGGCAGCAGAAGCAGTATACGCGCGCGAAGAGCATCCTCGACGACTGGTTGGCGAGGAACCCGGGCGATCAGCGGGCGTCCGAATTCCGGCTTCGCATCTGCATCGAGGGGGAGTTGTGGCGCTGCGTGCTGGACGGTTTCGTGGACGTAGCCAGGAACGACTCGGCCAAGCTGGGCGACTCGAGCGTGATCAAGCCGGCGCTCGGCGCGGCGCAGCAGGTCGCCGACACGCAGCAATTGCTCTTCTTCAGCCACGCCGCCGTGCGCCACTTTCCCAAGTCCGCCGTCTTCTGGAAAGCGCTCGGATCGGCGTTCGACATGAAGGGTCAGAAGGACTCTTCGCTGTGGGCGTACAAGCAGGCGCTCGCCCTCGATCCGGCGGACGTGAGCAGCGCGTTGCTCATCGCGAAGACGATCGTGGACGGCGCGGTGTACGACACGGCGCACGCGCCACCCAAGTCCGACACGGTCGCGCTGCGAGCCTACCGCAATGCGTTCGCGGACCGTCTCGACTCGGCCCGCGTCTATCTGAATCGCGCCCTCGGCAGCGCCGATTCCACCCAGCGCCTCAACGCCATGGTGATCATGCTGGGAGCGGGCTCCAAGATCGCGCAGGCGGGTGCGTACGACCGGGCGTACCCGTGGCTCGATCAATTGCTGCAGGCCACGACGCCGCGCTCGCCGGCGGACACGGTCGGGCCCCGCCAGCAGATCCGCGTCCAGGCGAGCTTCTGGTACGGCGTATCGTCCGTCGCGTCGCTCGCCGGCCCGTACTCGGCCATGGTCAAGTCGAAGAATTGCGACGAAGCCAAGGCCATCAACGACCGGATCGCGCGCACCAAGGACGCGCTGATCGCCGGTGCGCGCGTGTCACCCGCGTTCGTGAACACGATGCTCACCAACGTGGGGAAATTCGAAGCGGTGATGCCGCAGGTGAAGAAGCAATTCAAGTGCAAGAATTTCTGAGGCATTGAATTGACTTCCGCATCGGCCTATATTGCGGCCTTCCGTCGCAGGGGGCTGTAGCTCAGCTGGTTAGAGTGCCGGTCTGTCACACCGGAGGTCGCGGGTTCGAGCCCCGTCAGCCCCGCCTGAACCCGCCTCGCGGGACGACGCATCCGGCCCCGTCTGCCACGGCAGGCGGGGCTTTCGTTTTCGGCGAAGGGAGAGCCACGGCCACCTACCATGTCCCCGTCCTCGCGGACGCCGTGCGTGCCTGGGCCGACGGCAGCCATCGTGCCGTCGACGCCACCGTGGGTGGGGGTGGGCATGCGGCCCTGCTGCGCGCCGCCGGCGCCGAGGTGCTGGCGGTGGATCGCGACCCCGAGGCGATCGCAACGGCGCGCGCCCGACTCGGCGAGGACGGGATCCGCTACTCCACCGGCCCGTTCGGCTCGGCCAAGGTGCTCGGCACCATCCAGAGCTTCCGGCCGGACCGCATCCTGCTGGACCTGGGGGTGTCGTCCCACCAGCTCGATGACGACGGGCGCGGGTTTACCTTTCGGCCGGGCGCACGCCTCGACATGCGGATGGCCGCGGGGCTGGGCGTGACGGCCGCGGACGTGCTCAACACCTGGACCGCGGAGCGGCTGGCGGACGCGTTCGCGGACCTGGCGGACGAGCGACACGGGCGGCGCCTCGGCCGCGTGATCGTGAAGCGGCGCGCCACCGCGCCGTTTGCGACCAGCGACGATCTCGTCGGGGCGATTCGCGAAGCGCTCGGTCCCCGCTCGGGGCCCTCCGACTTCGCGCGCTTGTTCCAGACGCTACGCATCGTCGTGAACCAGGAGCTCGAGCAGCTCGACCTGGCGCTGCCCGCGCTGCGAGCCGCGCTCGTCGCCGCCGGCCGGCTCGCCGTGATCACCTACCACTCGGGCGAGGACCGCATCGTCAAGCACGCGTTTCGCGACTGGAGCAAGGCGTGCGTCTGCCCGCCGCGCCAGCCCGTGTGCACCTGCCGCGGGCGCCCGCTGGGTCGCGTGCTCACGCGCAAGCCGATCGCTCCGGCGGCAGCGGAGCTGGCCGACAACCCCCGGGCCCGCTCGGCGCGGCTGCGGGCGTTCGAGGTGGCCGACGATGGCTAAGGGCCGTCACTGGGTGGCCGCGTGGCTCGTGGCGTTCCTCGCGACCACCTGGGTCGTGTACGCGCGGCAAACGGCGGCGATCCGCGCCGCGCGCGAGCTCGCCGAGCTGCGCGCCCGGCGCGCCAACCTCGAGGCGCACCGCGCCGACCTGGAGCGCCGCATCCGCGCCGCGCAGGGCCGCAGCGTGCTGGTGCCGCGCGCCCAGCAGCGCCTGGGACTCCATCTCCCGAGCGACAGCGAGATCATTCTCCTCCCCGCACCGGGTGGGTCGCACTAGTGGCGAAGCCCGCCGTACGGCTCCAAGTGGTGGAAGTCGGCATCTTTGTCGGGCTGGCACTCCTGGCCGGACGCGCCGCCCAGGTGCAGATCGGGCAGGGTCGTCGCTGGGCGGAGGAGGCGCAGGCGAAGCGCACCGAGCGCATCGTCCTGGCGGCGCGGCGTGGCGCGCTGCTCGATCGCCACGGCACCCCGCTCGGCCTCAGCCAAGAGACCTATCACGTCGGCATCGCGCCCAATGAGCTGCGCGATCCCGCCGCCGACGGCGCGCTCATCGCGCGTCGGCTCGGCCTCACGGCGCGCGCCTGGCAGCAGGCGCTGCGCAAGCGCTACGCGTACTTCGCGGGGCCGTACAGCGGGCTCGAGGTGCAGTCGCTGCGGAGCATCCGCGGCGTGCACCTCGAAGCGGTGCTCAACCGGTTCTATCCCGCCCCCACCCTCGCCCACGCCACCATCGGGCGGCTGGGCGACGACGGGCATGGCGCGTCGGGGCTCGAGAAGACGCTCGACACGCTGCTCGCCGGCCGGGCGGGAGCGGCAGTGGTCCTGAAGGACCGCGAGGGCCGTGAATACGAATCGCCGGCGCGGGTGATCGCGGCGCCGGTGCCGGGGCTCGACGTCGTGCTCACGCTCGACGCGGACCTCCAGGAGATCGGGCAGCGGGCGCTGGACGACGCGGTGCGGCGCATGGACGCGGACGGCGGCGACGTCGTCATGCTCGACCCCGGTACCGGCGAGGTCCTGGCGTTGGCGTCGCGACACCGCGACGGCGACACCCGCCCGAGCGCGTTCACCGACACGTTCGAGCCGGGCTCGATCGTCAAGATCTTCGCGGCCGCGGCTCTGCTGTCGCGCAGTCGGGTGGCCCCCACCGATCGCGTCTCGGGCGAGGGGGGCCGTTGGCGCATGCCCGGTCGCCCTCGGCCGATCACCGACGAGGATCCGCAGCCCACCCTGACGCTCGCCGACGCGATCCGCGTCTCGAGCAACATCGCGATGGCGAAGTTCGTGACGCGACTCGCGCCCGCGGAGCAGTACCTCACGCTCCGCGCCTTCGGCTTTGGGACGAACACGGGGATCGAGTTTCCAGCCGAGGCCCCGGGGCGCCTGCGCGTGCCATCCGAGTGGACCCGGCCCAGCGCGGCGAGCCTCGCGATGGGCTACGAGCTGTCGGTCACGCCGATCCAGGTGGCCGCGGCGTACGGCGCGCTCGCCGACGACGGGGTGCTGCTCGCCCCGACGCTCATCCGCGAGGTGCGGACCGCGGGCGGCGTGTTGTACCGCCACCAGCCCGAGCCCGTGCGGCGGGCGGTGTCGCCCGCGGTGGCGGCGACGCTGCGCGAGCTGCTGCGCGGCGTGGTGGAGAGCGGCACCGGCACGGAAGGCGCGCTCGCGACCTTTCCCGTGGCCGCCAAGACCGGCACGGCGCGCCGAGTGGTGAACGGCCGGTACGCGCCCGGCGACTACACGGCGTCGTTCGCGGCCCTGTTCCCCGCCGACAAGCCGCAGCTCGTGCTCGTCGTCAAGATCGACCACCCGCACAAGGGGAGCTACTTCGCCGCCCAGACGGCGGCGCCGGTCACGCGCTCGATGCTCGAGCAGGCGCTCGCGGCCCGCACCGTGGCGCTCGACCGCACGCGGCTCTCGATCGCGGCGCCGCGCGCCGCGGCGGCGCCGCTCGAGGACGACGGCGGCGTTGTGCCCTACGTGGTCCCCTGGCCGTATCAACCCGACAGCGCCGCGCCCGGGCCGCGCGGCGCCGTCCCCGATGTGACGGGGCTGGGCATGCGGGAGGCCGTGCGCACGCTGCATCGCCGCGGCTTCCGGGTCACCCTCAAGGGCTGGGGCGCGGCCGAGCACACCTGGCCGGCAGCCGGCGACAGCGCCTCGGTAGGGTCTACGGTCACGCTGTTCGCCGAACCGGCGCGCGCCCACCCACGCGCGCCGCCGCGCCGCCGGCACCGGCGATGAGCCGGCTCGCCGAGATCGTCGCCGCGCTCGAGCGAGGGTCCGTGCTCGTCGAGACGCCGGACCTGCACACCTGGCCCGAGATCACCGGGCTCACCGCCGACAGTCGCAAGGTTACGGCGGGCGTGCTGTACTGCGCCGTGACGGGGTCGGTCCAGGATGGGCACGGGTTCGTCGCCGACGCGCGGGCGCGCGGCGCCGCCGCGGCGCTGGTGGAGCGCGAGCAGCCCGTCGACCTGCTGCAGATCCTGGTGCGTGACGGGCGCCGGGCGGCCGCGCTCGCGGCCGAAACGTGGTACGGGCAGCCGGCGGCGCGGCTCGACCTGGTCGGGGTCACGGGGACCAACGGCAAGACGACGTCGGTCATGCTGCTGCGCCACGTGCTGTCCGCCCTCGAGCCGATGGGATCGATCGGCACGCTGGGAGCGTTCGATCCCGACGGCGCGCCCGTGCCGAGCGAGGCGGGAAACCTCACGACGCCCGGCCCGATCGATCTGCAGGCGACGCTGGCGGCGCTGGTGCAGCGCGGGGCGCGCGGCGCCGCCATGGAAGTGTCGTCGCACAGCCTCGATCAGGGGCGCGTGGACGGGCTCGCGTTCCGGGCTGCTCTGTTCACCAATCTCACGCGCGATCACCTCGATTACCACAAGACCCTGGACGCCTACTTCCGCGCCAAGGCGAAGCTGCTGCACCACCTCGCTGCAGACGGGCTCGAGGTGGTGAACGCCGACGATCCGGCGTGGGGCCGGCTGCGCCGTGAGCACCGCCGCGTCACCTTCGGGGAGCGCGGCGGCGAAGTGACGGCGCGGGGCGTGACCCTCGACGCCCAGGGCGCGCATTTCGAGCTCGCCACGCCAATGGGGAGCGCCGCGGTCCGGCTACCGTTGCTCGGCCGCTTCAACGTGGCGAACGCGCTCGGCGTGGCGGCGTGCGCCTGGGGCCTCGGCGTCCCGGTCGAGACCGTGGCCGAGCGGCTTACGGCCGCGCCCCAGATCCCGGGACGGATGGAGCGGATTGCGGAGCGGCCGTGTACGGTGCTGCGCGACTACGCGCACACGCCCGACGCTCTCGAGCGGGCGCTCGAAACGCTGCGGCCGCTCTCCGCCGGTCGGGTCATCGTCGTGTTCGGTGCCGGCGGGGACCGCGACCCCGGCAAGCGCGCGCCGATGGGCGAGGTGTGCGCGCGCCTCGCCGACATCGCCATCGCCACCTCCGACAACCCGCGGACCGAGGACCCGGAGAAGATCCTCGACGCCGTCGAAGCCGGGATGGGAGCGAAGCCCCACCACCGCGAGGTCGATCGCCGCCGCGCCATCGCGCTCGGTCTCGAGCTGGCGCGGCCCGGAGACACGTTGCTGCTCGCCGGCAAGGGGCACGAGACGTATCAGGTCATCGGCACCGAAAAGGTTCCGTTCGATGAGCGGGTGATCGTCAAAGAACTGGGGGCCTCGTGAAACGATTGGGGATTGTGGATTGCGGATTGCGGAATGGCAGTGAAGGGTCGCTCGCCGAACGACACTCCCACTACCAATCCGCAATCCGCAATCCGCAATCCGCATTTGGGGTGGGGCGGTGACCGCCTGGGATTCGGCGCGAGTCGCCGACGCCCTGGGTGTGTCAGGGCCCCGAGGCCTGCGCTTCACCGGGGTGAGCACCGACACCCGGCACCTGACGCGCGGCGCCCTGTTCGTCGCGCTTACGGGCGATCGGTTCGACGCCCACGCGTTTCTCGGTCAGGCGCGAGCCCAGGGAGCCGCCGCGGCGGTGGTGCGGCAGGGCACGCCGCCGGTGGACGGGCTGCCGCTCTTCGAGGTCGCCGACACGCTCGTCGCGCTCGGATTGCTGGCGCGGGCGCGCCGCCGGCTATTCCCGCCGGGCAGCCCTGTCGTCGGCGTCACGGGGTCGAGCGGGAAGACGAGCACCAAAGAGATGATCCGCGCCGTGCTCGCCACCACGTACCGCGTGCACGCGACCGGCGGCAATCTGAACAACCTGGTGGGCGTGCCGCTGACGATCCTCGCGGCACCCGTGGACGCCGAGGCGCTGGTGATCGAAGCGGGGGCCAGCGTCCCCGGGGAGATCCCGCGGCTGCGCTCGGTCATCGAGCCGACGATCGCAGTAATCTCGAACGTGGGCTACGCGCACGTGGCGGGGTTCGGCTCGCTCGCCGGCGTGATGCAGGAGAAGCTCGCGCTGGTGGACGGCGCGCGGGTGGCGGTGGTCGGCACGGACCCACCGGAGCTCGCCGTGGAAGCCCGACGCCGGGCGCGCACGGTGGTCGCGGGGACGGGGCGGGATGCGGACGTGCGGCCCGACGCGGCCGAGCTCGATGAGGGCGGCCACCCGCGGCTGACGTGGCGGCGCCACACCGTCACCCTGCCCGTGGTGGGATTCCACCAGATCGAAAACGCGATGCTCGCGCTCGCGGTGGGACGCGAAGTGGGGGCCGATCCGGCGCGGGCGATAGCGGCGCTCGCCGGCGTGCGGCTGCCCGGCGGGCGGGGTGCGATGCTCGAATTGGGCGACTTGACGGTCATCGACGACACCTACAACGCGAACCCGACCTCGCTCCGCTGGGCGCTGAAGCTGGCCCAGTGGCTCGCCGAGCGGCGACGCCGGCCGCTCGCCGTGGTGGTCGGCTCGATGTTGGAGCTCGGGCCCGAGAGTGCCAGATTGCATGCGCTTGCGGCGGCCGAGATTGCGGCGCTGGACCCCGCGCTGGTCGCCGCCGTGGGGGAGTTCGTGCCCGCGTTCGAGCCCTATCGCGCGGCACTCGGCCGGCGGCTGCTCATGGCGCCGGACGCCGCGGCGCTGGGTCCGCGCCTCAAGGCGGCGTTGACGGGCAATGAAATCGTTCTGCTCAAGGCGTCGCGTGGGGTGGCGCTCGAGCGGGTGTTGCCGCACCTGAACTGACGGGGGGCGAGGGATCGGACGTGCTCTATCATTTGCTCGCGCCGCTCGCGAAGCAGCACATCCTCTTCAATCTGTTCAACTACCTCACCTTTCGCGCGGCGGGCGCCACCGTCTCCGCCCTGCTGCTCGCGTTCCTGGGCGGTCCCGCCATCATCCGGCGGCTGCGCGAGCGCAATGTGGGGCAGGTGATCCGCGCCGAGGGACCGGCGAGCCACCACACGAAGCGCGGCACGCCGACCATGGGCGGCCTGATCATCCTCCTCGCGACCGTCGTGCCGACGCTCTTGTGGGCGCAGCTCGACAATCGGTACGTCGTCGTGGCCGTGGCGGCGATGCTCTGGGCCGGGGCCATCGGGTTCGTCGACGACTACCTGAAGATCGTGCGCGGCAAGTCTCAGGGGTTGGTCGCGCGTTGGAAACTCGTGGGTCAGGTCACGTTCGGCGTCGCGCTCGCCGTGGCTTTGCTGCGGTGGCCGCTGGTCCCGGACCTGCCCCCCGCCTCGACCCAACTGCCGGTGTTCAAGTACATCCTGCTGGTGCTGCCACCGCCTGTGTACCTGCTGTTCGTCACGGTGGTCGTGACCGGGACCTCGAACGCGGTGAACCTCACCGACGGCCTCGACGGGCTCGCGACCGGGCTGACGGCCATCCTCGCGGGGACATTCGCGGTGTTCGCGTACGTGTTCGGCCGCATCGATTGGACGCGCTACCTCCTCGTGTATTTTCTCCCCGGCTCGCAGGAGCTGACCATCTTCTGCGGCGCCCTCGCGGGCGCAGCGCTGGGCTTCCTGTGGTTCAACGCGCATCCGGCGCAGGTGTTCATGGGCGATACCGGCGCGCTCGCGATCGGCGGGGCGCTCGGTACCGTCGCGATCATGCTCAAGGCGGAGTTTCTCCTGTTGATCGCGGGCGCGGTGTTCGTGGCGGAGGCGGTGTCGGTGCTGCTACAGACCGGGGTGTACCGCTGGAACAAATGGCGCCGTGGCAAGGAATACGCGGATGCGCATCGCCTCTTCCGCATGGCGCCGCTACATCACCACTTCGAGAAGCTCGGGTGGGCGGAGCCACAGGTCGTGATGCGGTTCTACATCCTGGGGGTCATGTGCGCGGCGATCGCCCTCGCGACGCTGAAGGTGAGATGATTCCCGAGCCGTGGCGGCACGGCGTCGTCGCGGTGGTGGGCCTGGGGAAGAGCGGCGTAGCGGCGACCAAGCTGCTGGCCGGCGCGGGCGTCCGCGTGTACGCGAGCGACGCCTCCGATCATCCCTACGGCAACGACGCGCTCGCCGACCTGGGTGCCCTGTCGGGAGTGACGCTCGACGTCGGGCGACACGATCTGGCGCGCATCCGCACCGCCGCCGCGGTGATCGTGTCGCCCGGCGTGCCGCCGGAGGCGCCGCCCCTCGTCGCCGCCCGCGCCGCCGGTGTGCCCGTCCTGTCGGAAATCGACCTGGGGTTCCGCGCGCTCGCCGCCGCGGGGACGCGCTTCATCGCGATCACCGGCACCAACGGAAAGACCACCACGACCGCCCTGGTGGCGCACCTGCTGCGCGCGGCCGGACTGCAGGCGGAGGCGGCGGGGAACATCGGCCGCCCGCTCGCCGACATCGCCGTGCAGGGCGACCGGTATCAGTGGCTCGCGATCGAAGTCTCGTCCTTCCAGCTGCACGACAGCCCCCACTTCGCGCCCGACATCGGCATCCTCACGAACCTCGCGCCCGACCACCTGGACCGCTATCCCGCGGTCGAGGCCTATTATGCGGACAAGCGACAGCTGTTTCGTAACGCCGGCGACGCGAACGTGTGGGTGCTGAACGGCGACGACCCGGCCGTGCTCGAGCTCGCGGCCGGCGCGAAGGGGCGTCGCCTGCTGTTCTCACTCGAGCGCCCCGCCGACGGCTGGTACGACCGGGCGGAGCGACGGCTGCGTCTCGGCGCCAAGGGACCCGCGCTGCTGGCACGCGCGGACCTCGGATTGCTGGGCGACCACAACGTCGCAAACGCGCTGGCCGCCGCGCTCGCCGTGCACCAGGCGGGCGTGGCGCCGGGCGTGATCGGGGAGGGGCTGCGCTCGTTCCGCGCGCTGCCGCACCGGCTCGAGCCGGTGCGCGAGGTAGGCGGCGTCCTCTGGATCAACGACTCGAAGGCCACCAACATCGCCTCCACCGTCGTCGCCGCGGAGGCGATGGACCGGCCGTTCGTGCTGTTGCTCGGCGGGCGTCACAAGGGCGAGCCGTACACGCGGCTCGGGCCGCTGCTCAAGGAACGGTGCCGCCTGGTGATCGCCTACGGCGAGTCGGCTCCGCTGGTGGAGCGGGACTTGTCCGGTCAGGTGCCGCTCGAGCGGGGCACGACGTTCGAGGACGTCGTGGGACGGGCCCGCCGGGTGGCGCGCGCGGGCGACGCGGTGCTCTTGTCCCCCGCGTGCTCGAGCTACGACATGTTCAAGAACTACGAGGAACGGGGGGCGACGTTCCGCAGACTGGTGGAGGGTATGTGAGCGGTCCCGCGCATCGTAGGGGCGCAGCATGCTGCGCCCCTACACCACCGACGATCGCCTCGGATCCGTCGTGAGAGACCTCCGCTGGGAAACGCGCCTCCTGGCGCTGGTCGCGGCGATCCTCGTCGTGTTCGGGCTCACCGCCGTGTACGGCGCCTCCAGCCTGCTCACGATCTCGGGCGGGCAGGTGGGATCGAGCTTCGCGCTGAAACAGGCGCTCGGCGCGGCCGTGGGGGGGATCGTCGCCGCGCTGCTCGCCCGCTCCGACTACCGCAAGTGGCAGCGCTGGGCGTGGCCCGTGCTCGGGCTGGCGGCCGTGCTGCTGCTCATTCCGCTGCTCCCCTTTACGCACCGCATCGCCCCCAGCATCAACGGCGCGCGCCGCTGGGTCAACCTCGGCTTCGTGACGGTGCAGCCCTCGGAGCTGGCGAAGTTCGCGGTGGTGGTCTGGACCGCCATGCTCGCGGCGAAGAAGGGCGAGCGCATCCGCACGTTCCAGTACGGCCTGCTGCCGTTCATCGTGGTGCTCACGCCGCTGCTCGCGTTGATCTTCCTCGAGCCCAACCTCTCGATGGCGCTCCTGGTCACGCTGCTCGCCGGGGTCGTCCTGTTCACGGCGGGCGCCCGGATCGGGCACTTTCTCGCCCTGGCCGTGGTGGCGACGCCCCTCCTGTTCGGCGCCGTCGCCAGTGCCCAATACCGCCTGGCGCGGGTGATCACGTTCCTCAATCCCGGGAGCGCGCCCTCCGAAGCGACCTGGCAAGTGCACCAGTCGCTCGTCGGCATCGGGGCGGGACGGCTGTTCGGCGTCGGCCTCGGGCAAGGCCAGCAGAAGCTCGGCTACCTGCCGTACGCCTACTCCGACTTCATCTTCTCCACCATCGGTGAAGAATGGGGCTTTCTCGGCGTACTCGCCCTGCTCGTGCTATTCGGCACGTTCGTGTGGCTCGGCTTCCGCATCACTCGGTCGGCCCGCGATTCGTTCGGCCAGCTGCTCGCGGTGGGGCTCACCGCCTTGATTGGGATCACCGCGGCGCTGCACGTGGGCGTGACCCTGGCCCTGCTCCCGGCCACCGGTATCACGCTGCCATTCATCTCTTATGGTCGCTCGAGCCTGTTCGTCGCCCTGGTGGCGACGGGGGTGCTGATCAGCATTGGGAGAGGGCGGCGTTGAGATTGCGGATTGCGAATTGCGGATTGCGGAATTGGTCGGACCGACGTCGAGGCCAGCGGCCGGCTTCGGGGATCGAACTCTCTTGTTCTAATCCGCAATCCGCAATCCGCAATCCGCAATTCGTCGTACCATGAAGGTCCTGCTCGCGGGAGGTGGGACAGGCGGCCACCTCATGCCCGCCCTGGCGCTTGCCCAGGCGCTGCGCGATGTGCGGCCCGGCATCGAGCCCGTGCTCGTCGGCGCGGCGCGCGGGATCGAGGCGCAGGTGCTGCCACGCTATCCGTTCCGCCATCGCTTGCTCCCGATCGAGCCGTTCTACCGGCGCACCTGGTGGAAGAACCTGCGCTGGCTGCTCATCGCCGGTCGAGTGTGGCGCGCCGTGGGCCGCGTGATCGACGAAGAGCGGCCCGCGATCGTCATCGGCACGGGAGGCTACGCCGCCGGCCCGGTGGTGTGGCGCGCGCAGCGCGCCGGCCTGCCGACCGTGCTCGTCGAGGAGAACGCGTTCCCGGGACTGACCACGCGCTGGCTCGCCCGGCGCGCGCGCCAGATCCATCTGGGGTTCCCCGAGGCGCGCGCGCGCCTCAGACCCGGCGCCGCCACTACCGTCTTCACACTCGGCAATCCGGTGCGTCGGCCCGAGCCGGGCGCGCGCGCCACCGCCCTGGCGGAGCTGGGTCTGGGCACCGAGCGTCCGACCCTCCTGGTGTTCGGCGGCAGCCAAGGAGCCCGGGCCATCAACTATGCCGTGGCGGGCGCGCTCGAGCGCCGCCTGCTGGACGCGGTGAACGTCGTGTGGGGCACCGGTCTGGAGCACGCGGACGCGTTGGGACGCTACGCCGCGCCGGGCCGCGTGGTGATTCGGGGGTTCTTCGATCCCATGACCCTCCCGTACCGCGCCGCGGACATCGTGGTGGCGCGCGCCGGCGCGATGACCGTGGCCGAGCTGTGCGCGTGGGGCAAGCCGAGCATCCTCGTCCCGCTCCCGAGCGCCGCGGCCGACCACCAGGCGCACAACGCGCGTGCCCTCGCGGCGGCCGGAGCCGCGATTCACCTTCCCGAGCGCGACCTCACACCGTTCGCACTCGCTGACCAGGTAGGCCGCTTGCTCGGCGATCGCGCCCGGCTGGAGTCGCTCGCCGCCCAGGCGCGGGCCCGAGGCAACCCCAACGCCGCTCAGGACATCGTGTCGAAGATCTTGACAGTCGTGCCGTAGCAGGGCCGTGGTCTCTTTCGCAAGTTTCGTAGATTTGCTATATTAGGCCCCCACTAATGAACTTGTTTGCGACGGTGGATCCCCGCCCGATCCACTTCATGGGGATCGCCGGAGCGGGCATGAGCGGCCTGGCGCTCCTCGCCAGGCAGCAAGGCGTCACGATAACCGGCTGTGATAACGACCCCTCCGGCGCCGCCGATTTGGCAGCCCTGGGGGTGGGAATATGGCGGGGACACGATCCAGGGCATGTGGTGGGAGCCCGGGCGGTCGTGGTCACCGCAGCGGTACCGGGAGACCACCCGGAGCTGGAGCGAGCACGCGCCCTAGGGGTCCCGGTGGTACGGCGGGCTGACGCCCTCAGCCAGGCCGTCGCCGGCGGAACGGTGGTCGCCGTGGCGGGGACGCACGGGAAGACGACCACCACGGTGATGGTCACGGAGGCGTTGGCGGCCGCCGGGCGAGATCCTACGGGACTCGCCGGCGGCCGTGTCGCTGGGTGGGGCGGCAACGCGCGGGTGGGCGGTCGAGACTTGTACGTGGTGGAGGCCGACGAGTTCGACCGCGCGTTCCTGTCGCTCGCGCCGACCGTAGCGGTGGTGAACAACGTCGAGGCCGACCATCTCGAGTGCTACGGCGGCACCGTGGCGGCGCTGGAAGACGCGTTCGCCGAGTTCGCCGGGCGCGCACGGCGGGCGATCGTGGGAGCGGACGACGCGGGTGCGGCGCGAGTGGCGGCGCGGCTCGCCGTCCCGGTGTGGCGGGTGGGACTGGGGGGGGACGCGGCGGTGGACGTGCGCATCGCCGACCCTGAGTTTCGCGAGCGCGGCTCGACGGCGCGGATCGAGCTTCCCGGCGGTCGTACGCTCGCACTGCGGCTGCAGGTGCCGGGGCTGCACAACGTGCGCAACGCCGCGGCGGCGCTGGCGGTGGCGCACGAGCTGGGCGCCGATCTCGAGCGGGCGCTCGCCGCGTTGGCGGAATTCGGCGGGGTGGGGCGCCGGTTCGAGCGGGTGGGTGAGGCGCGCGGCGTGACGGTCGTGGACGACTATGCGCACCACCCGACGGAAGTAGCGGCGACGCTCGCCGCGGCGCGGCAGGCGTTCCCGCGGCACCGCGTGGTGGCGGTGTTCCAGCCGCACCTGTTCTCGCGCACGGCGCTGCATGGGGAGGCGCTGGGCCGGGCGCTCGCGGCGGCGGACGTGGTGGTGGTGGCCCCGATCTACGCGGCGCGCGAGCAGCCGCTCGCGGGAGTGAGTGCGGAACTGGTGGCGCGCGGAGCGGCGCGCGCGGGCGCGACCACCATCGCGGTGCGCGAGCGCGCGGGAGTGACCGAGCGTGTGGTCGAGACGGTACGGGCGGGTGACGTGGTGTTCACGCTCGGGGCGGGGGACATCACGCGCGTCGGGCCCGAGTTGCTGGCGCGACTGGGGAACGGGGCGTGACGAGGGCCTTGCCACGCTGGCGGCGGGCGCTGGCGAGCCTCGCGGGATCGGCGGTGCTCGGGCTGCTGTGGCTGAGCGCGCCGCGTGTGCTGCGACGGCTGCGGGTGTTCCGCGTGCGGCAGGTGGAGCTGGTGGGCGTCCGCAATCTCGCGCCCGACGCGGTGATCGCCGCGCTGCGGCTCGAGCCCGGCGCGAGCGTGTTCGGCGACACGCGGCTGCTCGCGGACCGGGTGCGGGGTCTCGCCGGCGTGGCCGAGGCCCGGGTGGTGCGTCATTTGCCGGCGGCGCTGACCGTCGAGCTGCGGGAAGTGGAGCCCGCCGCGCTGACGCCGGGTCCGCGCGGGACGCGCCTGGTGGCGGTGGACGCCGCGGGTCACCCGCTGCCGTTCGATCCCGCGCGCTCCGGGCTCGATCTGCCGATTGCGGCGAGCGGCGACTCGGGCGTGGTGGGAGTGTTGGCGCTGATCCAGTCGGTGGATCCGGCGCTGTTTCAAACCATCACCGGCGCGCGCCGGCTGGCGCGCGGGGACGTGCTGCTGGAAGTCGGGTCGCGGCGCGTCCTGGTGCGGCGCGACGCCGGGCCGGAGGTGATTCGGGCCGTGGTGCTGGTGGCGCAGGATCTCGCGGCGAGGGGGCGTCCCTATGTCGAGCTCGATGCCCGCTTCGCGGGCCAGGTGATCGTGCGGCGCAAGGCGACCGCGGACGGGGCCGGTGAGGGAGGCGCGTGAGCCGAGACCGCCAGGTCGTGGCCGGGCTCGATCTCGGCAGCACCAAGACGTGCGCCGTGATCGCCGAGGTCGTGGGCGACCTGCCGCGGCTGCCGCTTGCCAAGGTGCTGGGCGTGGGGCTCGCGAAGAACGCGGGCGTGCGCCGGGGCATGGTGCGCGATATCGACGAGACGAGCCGGTCCATCGTCGCCGCGCTGCGCGACGCCGAGCGGATGGCGGGCGTCAAGGTGGGCGCGGTGACGTGCGGCATCGCCGGCGAGCACGTCTCGGCGCGTACCTCGACGGGCGTCGTGGCGGTGTCGGGGGACGAGGTCACGGCGGAGGACGTGGCGCGGGTGAACGAGGTGGCGCGCGCCGTGTCGCTGGGCCGGGACCACGAGCTGCTGCACGACATCCCGCAGGAGTATGTGGTCGACCAGCAGCGCGGCATCTCGGATCCCGTGGGGATGACGGGGACGCGACTCGAGGTCGAGATGTACCTGGTCACGGTACAGTCGACCGCCGCGCAGAACCTGCGCCGGAGCGTGGAGCGGGCGCGCTACCGCCCCGCCGACCTGGTGCTCGAGCCGCTGGCGGCGTCGTACGCCGTGCTGACCGACGACGAGCGGGAGCTGGGCGTCGCGCTGGTGGAGGTGGGTGGCGGCTCGACGGGTGTGGCGATCTTCCACGAGGGGAAGATCCGCCACCTCGCGTCCATCAAGTTCGCCGGCACGCACGTGACGAGCGACATGATGCAGGGGCTGGGGGTGACGCAGGCGGACGCGGAGCGGCTCAAGGAGCGACACGGTGTGGCCTACCAGCCGCTGGTGGACGCCTCGGAGATGATCAACCTGCCATCCACGCCGAGCCAGGGGGCGCGGCAGGCATCGCGCGAGCTGCTGTCGCACATCATCCACCAGCGGGTGGACGAGATCTTCCAGCTGGCGCAGCGCGAGTTCGAGCGGGCGGGGTACGGGGGCGGGCGGTTGCCGGCCGGGGTGGTGCTGACCGGCGGCACGGCGCATCTGCCGGGAATGGTGGAGCTGGCGCGCGAGGCGTTCGCGGTGCCGGTGCGGGCCGGGAGCCCCGAGCAGGGGATCTCGGGACTGGTCGACAGCGTGCAGGCGCCGCGCTACGCGGTGCCGGTCGGGCTGGTGCTGTACGCGGCGCGGCGGCTGGCGCAGGGCGGCGCGCCCGGCGGCTCGCTGGTCAGGAGTGCGGGGGTCGACAAGCTGTTCGGACCGCTGAAGCGGTGGTTGCAGGACTTCTTCTGATCGGTCACCCGAGGGAGCCATGATCTTCGAGCTCGAAGAGACCGTCTCGCAGAACGCCCGGATGAAAGTCGTCGGTGTCGGCGGCGGTGGCGGCAACGCCCTGAACCGCATGGTCGACGAGGGACTCCAGGGCGTGGAATTCATTTCCGTGAACACCGACGCGCAGGCCCTGCTCAACAACAAGGCCGACGTGAAGGTGCAGATCGGCAAGAAGCTCACCCGCGGGCTGGGCGCCGGCGCGCGTCCCGAGATCGGCCGCCAGGCCATCGAAGAGAACCGCGACGAGGTGCTCCACTCCCTCCAGAACGCCGACTTGGTGTTCGTCACGTGCGGCATGGGCGGCGGCACGGGCACCGGCGCGGCACCTATCATCTCGCAGATCGCCCGCGATTTGGGCGCGCTCACGATCGGGATCGTCACCAAGCCGTTCCTGTTCGAGGGCCGCAAACGCATGCGGCAGGCCGAAATGGGAATCGCCGAGATGCGAAAGCACGTCGACACCATGGTCGTCGTGCCGAACGAGCGCCTGCTCGCCGTCGTGGGCAAGGGCATCCCGTTCCAGGACGCGCTCAAGAAGGCGGACGAAGTGCTGCTGCACGCCACCCAGGGCATCTCCTCGCTCATCACCGTCACCGGTATCGTGAACGTGGATTTCGCCGACGTCCGCACCGTGATGCAGAACGGCGGGGCGGCGATCATGGGGACCGGCATGGGACGGGGCGAGAACCGTGCGATGGAGGCGGTGCAGCAGGCGATCTCGTCACCGTTGCTCGACAACATCTCGATCACGGGCGCGACCGGCGTTCTCATCAACATCACCGGCGGCGAAGACCTCACGCTGGGCGAGGTCACGCAGATCTCGGACGTCGTGAAGGACGCGGCCGGCGAGGAGGCGGAGATCATCTTCGGGACCGTAAACGATCCGGCGATGCACGGCGAGATTCGGGTGACCGTGATCGCCACGGGGTTCGACCGCCAAAGCGCCGGCACGGAGGCGTCGGGCCGCGCGGCCCCGGGCGTGCTGCCGTTCCGCGAGCGCGCCGGCCGGCCCGCGGTCGCGCCGCCCGGGTACGTGAAGCCGGCGGAGCAGCCGGCCCGGCGCGGCGCCCCCCCCAACCCGCCGCTCCCGACCGAGCTGAACGAGCTCGAGATCCCCACGTTCATCCGCCGGCAGATGGACTGATGGCGCGGCCCTGGCGCACGAGCCACTACGTCGTCGCGGCCGCCCTCACGGCCGCGGGCCTGGTGTGGGCTACGCGAGAGGCGTGGCCCTGGCGCCAGCCGCTCACGGCGCCCGCCATCGTGGTGGACGCCGCCTACACCGAGTTCAGCCACTCCCTGGGCCGCCGCGAGACCCTGTCCGACGTGCTGGCGCGCGCCGGCGTGACCGGACGCGACTACGCCGCTTTCCTCGCGGCGGCGAAGGCTCTGCCCGTGCGCCGCCTGCGTCCCGGCCTGGTGTTCGAGTTCCGCCGCTTGAAGACCGACAGCGTGGCGGGCCGGGTCCGCGTGCGTCTCTCCCCCGAGAAGCGTCTGTCGGTGGCGCGCGGCGAGACGGGCTGGGTCGAAACGGTCGAAATCATTCCCTGGACGGTCATGCGTCTGCGGGTTACGGGGACGATCGAGTCGTCGCTGTACGACGCGCTCGACAAAGCGGTGACGGATACGTTCCTGCCCCCGGTGGAGCGGCGCCAGCTCGCCTGGGCGATCGCCGACGTGTACGACTGGGAAGTGGACTTCACGCGCGACATCCGGCCGGGGGACCGTTTCACCGTGCTGCTCGATCGTCTGGAGTCGTCCGAAGGGGAGCGGCGCTTCGGGCGCGTCCTGGCCGCACGCGTCGACGTCGCGCGCACCCCCGAATACGCGTTCTACTTCGAGGATTCGACGGCGAGTCGCAGTGGGTTCTACGACGAGCGCGGGCGCTCGCTGCGGCGCGCGTTCCTGCGGGCGCCGCTGCAGTTCCGCCGCGTCTCGAGCGGGTTCGGCTCGCGCTATCATCCGATCCTGCACACCTGGCGGCATCACGAGGGGGTGGACTTCGCGGCGGCGTACGGGACCCCGGTGCGCGCCACGGCCGACGGGATCGTGACGCGCGCCGGGCACGATGACACGGGCTACGGCAACCTGATCGAGCTGCGGCACGTCAACGGCATCCGGACGCGCTACGGGCACCTGTCGGGGTTCGCGCGGGGTCTGCACGCGGGTGAGCGCGTGGACCAGGGCGAAACGATCGGCTACGTCGGCTCGACGGGCCTGTCGACCGGGCCGCACCTGCACTACGAGTTCCTCGTGGCCGGCCGGCCCACCAATCCGCGCCGCAAGGACATGGGCGCCGGCGCCCCGGTGCCGAAGAGCCTCGACGCGGCCTACGGCGCCGCGCGCGAGGCGCTGCGGGCCCAGCTCGAGCCCACTGGACCGCCCGCACCCGCCGTCGCCGCCGCGCGCGATTAGTCTCCTTTAGTTTTCTTTCTGGCCGTGGAGCTGTATCCCGCCGTTGACATCGAGGGCGGGCGCGTGGCCCGTTCTCCTTCCGTCGCCGACCCCATCGCCGCAGTGCGGCAGTTCGCGCACGACGGCGCCCGCTGGGTGCACGTCGTCGATCTCGACCGCGCGTTCGGCACGGGTGAGAATCGCGCGCTGACACGCCGTCTCCTGGCCGAGGGCGCGGTGCGGATCCAGGTGGGGGGCGGCCTGACGACCGATGCCGCGATCGCCGAGCTGGTCGGCTGGGGCGCGACGCGGGTGGTGATCGGTTCGGCCGCGGCCGTCGATGAGGGCGTTGTGGAGCGGTTGCTCGCGCGCCACGGCGCAGAGCGGCTCGCCGTGGGCATCGACGCGCGCGACGGCCGGGTCGCAGCGCGCGGCTCCGACGTCACGCTCGCGCTCACGCCGCTCGAGCTGGCGCGCCGCGTGCGCGGCCAAGGTGCCCGCACCGTGATCTACACCGACGCCGCCCGCGACGGCAGCCTCGCCGGACCGGACGTGGACGGCGCGCGCGCCATCGCCGCGCTCGGGCTCGACGTGATCGCGTCGGGCGGGGTTGCGTCGCTCGACGACCTGCGACGCGTTCGCGCCGCGGGACTGGCGGGTGCCATCGTCGGACGCGCCCTGCACGAAGGACGGTTCACGTTGCGCGAGGCCCTGGCGTGCGTCGCCGCGTGACGCTGGGGCTCGCCGCGCTGCGGGCCACCGGCGTCGGCGCCCTGGTGCTCCTCATCTGGAACCCGGCGGCGGCACGCCTCGGCGTGGGGGACACGCCTCGCCTCGTCCTGCTGGACGCGTCGCTCTCCATGGCGGGGCGGGGTGGGCAGTGGCGCGCGGCGCTCGATACCGCGCGCGCCCTGGCGCACGGCGACGTGATCTGGCGATTCGGCGCTCGCGTCACGGCCTTCGATACGCTCTCCCCGGAGGACGGCGCCACCCGGCTCGCGCCGGCGCTCGCCGCCGCGGCGGCGCGCGGCGGCCCCGTGGCGATCGTTACTGACGGCGCCATCACCGATCTGGCCGACGTGCCCCGGGACTTGCTGCAGCAGGCGCGCATCGCGGTCCTGCCGCGCGCTCCCTTCTTCGATGCCTTCATCGACTCGGTTGCGGGACCGACGAAGGTGAGCGCGGGAGACACGATCCGACTCGAGGTGAGCTACGGCGTGGCCGGGCGACGGGAAGGGGGAAGCGTGAAGCGGGAAGCGTTGCTGACGGTGGGCCTTGCGGGCAGGCGGCTCGCGTCTCGGCCCGCCCCGCTCCCCGACAGCGGCGTCGTATCGACCGAGATCACCCTTCCCGCTTCCCGCTTCCCGCTTCCCGGCTGGCACGCGCTCGAGGTGCGTCTCGCAGGTGTCTCCGATTCCGAGCCCCGCGACGACGCGCGTACCATCGTGCTCCAGGTGAGCGCACAGCCGTCGATCGTGCTGCTCGCGTCGCCTCCCGACTGGGACACGCGCTTCCTGGCGCATACGCTCGAGGACGTCGCCCGGGTAGGGGTCAAGGTCCTCGTGGCGGCCGACCCGGGCGGCAAACGCTGGCGTGACGCCGCCACCCTGGCGGCGGCGCCCCCCGGTGAGGTGACGCGGGCCGTGCAGGGCGCGGCGCTGCTCGTCGAAGCAGGTGATCCCGCCACGTTCGCGCGGGTCGCTCCCAAGGGCGCCGTCCTGCTCTGGCCGCTCGGCCGCCGCCAGGAAGGCGACTGGTATGTCCAGCCGCCCGCTGCTTCACCCATCGCAGGCGGGCTCGCGGGTGTCGCGTGGGACTCCCTGCCACCCGTCACGGCGCTCGGCGAGCTCGCGCCCGACAGTTCGGCAACGATCGCGCTCGCTGCCCGGCTGGCGCGGCGCGGGCCGTCGCACCCGCTGGTCGCGTTGTCGCAGCGCGGCGGCCAGCGCCGGGCGACGATCGCCGCGGGAGGACTGTACCGCTGGGCGTTCCGGGGAGGCGCGAGCGCGGAAGCGTATCGTGCCCTGGTGGCCGGGTTGACCGACTGGCTGCTGGGCGGGGGAGCCGGGAGCGGGGAGCGGTTTCTCCCGGTGACGGCGGCGACTCCGAGCGGGTTGCCGGTCCAATGGCGCTGGATGGCCGCGGGCGAGCCGCGCGACATCGTGCTAACGATCACGTCGGCCCGCGGGCTGCGACAGGACACGCTGCGGTTCGATGCCGAGGGCCGGGCCGAGCTGTGGCTGGCGTCGGGCCAGTACCGCTACGCGGCCGCGGAGGGGCCGGAGCGCGGCCTGGTCGTGGTCGATACCTCCTCGGAGGAGTGGCGCCCGGGGCCGGTCGTGGTTGCTCCTCAAGCGGGTGCGGCGGGGAACCGGCTCGCCAGTGTCGCGCTGCGCGATCGCTGGTGGCTGTTCGCGGTGGCGATCGCCGCGTTCACCGCGGAGTGGGCGTGGCGGCGACGCCAGGGATTGCCGTGATGCGCCTGTGGGAGCGGCTGGCGCACGCGTTCGGCCGGGGGGCGGAGCGCGAGCGTGCCGCGGCCGAGCGGATCCTGCTCGAAGCCGACTTCGGCGTCGAGGCGACCGAGGCCGTCCTCGCGCACCTGTCGCGGGCTTCGGGCGGCGACTTCAGGACGGCGCTCGAGCGCGCGGTGACCGCGGCGCTCGCCCCGGATCCCGCGCCGGACGATCCCGGTGCGCTCGCGCGAGCGCCCACGCCGCCGACCGTGATTCTCGTGTTCGGCGTGAACGGGGTGGGCAAAACGACGACTGTGGCGAAGCTCGGCGCTCGTCTGTCGCGCGGCGGGCGGTCGGTGCTGCTCGCGGCGGCGGACACGTTTCGCGCCGGCGCCACGCAACAGCTCCAAGTGTGGGCCGATCGCCTGGGCGTGCCCGCCGTCACGGGCACGGGCGACCCAGCGGCCGTGGCATTCGACGCGATCGCCGCGGCGCGCGCCCGCGGTGCCGACACGGTGCTCGTGGACACGGCCGGCCGGCTCCATACCGACGACCGGCTGCTCGACGAATTGGAAAAGGTTGTCCGTGTCGTGGCGAAGCAGCAGCCAGGGGCGCCGCATGAGTCGCTGCTGGTGGTCGACGGCACGGTGGGCCAGAACGCGGTACACCAGGCCCGTGCGTTTGCCCGGGCGGTCCCGCTCAGCGGGCTCGTCGTGACCAAGCTCGACGGGACCGCGAAGGGCGGCAGCGTGGTGGCTGTCGAGCGGGCGGTGCGCGTGCCGCTGCGGTTCCTCGGGACGGGAGAAGCCTTGGGCGATCTCGAAGTGTTCGATGCGGCACGCTACGCCCGCCGCCTGGTGGACGCATCGTGACGCTGCAGCTCACGACCTCGGTGAAGTATTTGAAAGGAGTCGGGCCGAAGCGGGCCGAAGCGCTCGCGCGGCTCGGTATCCGCAGCGTGGGCGATCTGTTGTATCACGCTCCGCACCGCTACCTCGACGCGACCAGCGTCACGCCCCTCGCCCAGGCGCATGTGGGGAAGGAAGTGACGTGCATCGGACGCGTGGCGAGCACGGGCGTGCTCCCCACGCGTAAGGGCCTGCGGGTGTTCCGGGCCGTGCTGCGCGACGACGGAGGAGGTGCCGGCGGCGTGCTCGAGTGCGCCTGGCCGGGTCAGCCGTTCCTCGAGCGTCAGATCAAGAAAGGACAGCTGTTGTTGGTGACCGGGCCGGTGCGCTACTATCACGGGCGTCAACTCGTGCCGCGCGAGTTCGTGATCCTGGCGGACGAAGGGGACGCGGGCCCCGAGCGGGGGCTAGTGCTTCCGGTCTATCCGGCGACGGAAGGCCTGACCCACCGCCAGATCCGTGGGCTCATCCACCAGCACCTCGACGCGTTGCTGGCCTTGGTGCACGACCCACACCCCGACACGCTGCGCGAGGCCGTGGGCCTGCCCGACCTCCGCACCGCGCTCGCGGCGGTGCATCGGCCGGCGGCGGCGGCGGACGCGGAGGGCGGGCGCCGCCGCCTCGCGTTCGACGAGCTGTTCGACCAGCAGTTAGTGCACGCGCGCGCGCGGGCGCTGGCCAAGCGCTCACGGGCGGGGATCCGCTTCGCGCTGAGGAAAGAGCTTACCACCCGCCTCAAGGAGCACCTCCCGTTCGAGCTGACCGGTGACCAGCGGCGCGCGATCCGCGAGATTGCCGACGACATGACGGCGCCGCTGCGCATGCACCGCCTGCTGATGGGCGACGTCGGGACCGGCAAGACCGTGGTGGCGCTGTTCGCGATGCTGCTAGCCGTGGAGAACGAGTACCAGGCGGTGATCATGGCGCCCACGGAGCTCCTGGCCGAGCAGCATCTCACGACCTTGACCCGGCTGCTCGCCCCGCTCGAGCTCAAGCCGGACCTGCTGATCGGGCGGCTGAGCCCGGCGGAGAAGGCGGCGGCGCGCGAGCGGATCGCTACGGGCGCGTCGCGGGTGATCATCGGCACGCACGCGTTGATTCAGGAGTCGGTGAAATTCCGCCGCCTGGGCCTCGCGGTGATCGACGAGCAGCATCGCTTCGGCGTAGAGCAGCGCGCCGCACTGGTGGAGAAGGGCGACGCGCCCGACGTGCTGCTCCTCACCGCGACGCCCATCCCGCGCTCGCTCGCGCTCACCTGGTACGGCGATCTGGACGTGACCGAGCTGCGCGAGCGCCCACCGGGGCGGGGGCTCGTGAAGACGGCGCTCCGTACCGAGGCGGCGCGTCAGAAGATCTACGAGTTCATCCGCACCGAGTGCGCAGCCGGACGCCAGGCCTACGTGCTCTATCCCGTGATCGACGAGTCGGAGAAGGCCGACTTGAAGGCCGCTACGGTGATGGCCAGCCGGATCGCCAAGGTGTTCCCGGAGCTTGTGATCGGCCTGGTACATGGACGACTCAAGCCGGAGGAGCGCGACGCCACGATGCGCGCGTTCCGCGACAACGCCGTGCACATCCTGGTCGCGACCAGCGTGATCGAGGTGGGGATCGACGTGGCGAACGCGACGGTGATGCTGATCGAACACGCCGAGCGGTTCGGGCTGGCCCAGCTGCATCAGCTGCGGGGCCGGGTGGGGCGGGGCGCGGCGGCGAGCCACTGCATTCTCCTGTCGGACGTGCCCGAGGCGGCGCCCCGGCTCGAGGCGTTCGCCCAGACGACCGATGGATTCAAGATCGCCGAGCTCGACCTCGCGGAGCGGGGGATGGGCGAGCTGACGGGGGCGCGCCAGTCGGGCGGGGTGCCGCTGCGCTACGCCAATTTCGCCACGGACCTGCCGCTGCTCGAGGCCGCGCGCCGAGCGGCGGCGCAGATCATCGCGCGCGACCCGGCGCTGGCGCGCGCGGAGCACGCGGCGTATCGGGAGCGGATCGTGGCGAGATACGAGCGGGGGTTCGAGTTGTTCCGGGTGGGCTGACTGAAGGGTGCGCGGTACGCGGTGCGCGGTTATCTCCGGAGGCAACCGCGCACTCCGCACCGCGCACCCATCGTTGACAGTGCCTCCACCCGCCACTAAGATGCCCGACCCCATGCCTTCCTTCCATCGTATCGAAGAGCTGCCGCCGCTCGCGGGTCAGAGCGTGATCACGCGCGGCTGGGTGATGACCACCCGCTCGTCGGGCAAGATCGGGTTCGTGATGCTGCGGGACGGTACCGGGTCCCTCCAGGTCGTGCTGTCGAAAAAAGATCTGCCCGAGGCGGCGTGGGACGCGTTCGGCCGACTCACCCAGGAGACCTCACTGGAGGTCACCGGCACGGTGCGCGCCGACGCGCGCGCGCCGGGCGGCGTCGAGCTCACCGCATCCGACCTGAGGGTCCTCGGGCCGAGCGTCGACTTCCCGATCACGCCCAAGGAGCACGGCACCGCGTTCCTGTTCGAGCACCGTCACCTGTGGCTGCGCAGCCGGCGTCAGGTGGCGATCGCGCGGGTGCGTCACGAGGTGGTGCAGGCGATTCGGGACTTCTTCTACGAGCGGCATTTCGTCTTGGTCGACACGCCGATTCTCACGGGAGCCATCGGCGAGGCGGCCGGCCACCTGTTCGCCACCGAATACTTCGACCTGGGCACCGCCTATCTCGCCCAGACGGGGCAGCTGTACGTCGAGGCCGCGGCGGCAGCGCTCGGCAAGGTCTATTGCTTCGGACCCACGTTCCGGGCCGAAAAGTCGAAGACCCGTCGACACCTGACCGAGTTCTGGATGGTGGAGCCCGAGGTGGCGTGGAATGATTCCGACGCGAACATGCGGCTGCAGGAGGAGTTCGTTTGCTACATCGTGACGCGTTGCCTCGAGCGGCGCCGGGGCGAGCTCGCCGAGCTCGAACGCGACGTGCAACCGCTCGAGGCGGTGCGGCCGCCGTTTCCGCGCATTTCCTACGGCGACGCCGTGGCGAAGCTCAGGGCGCTCGGCAGCGATATGGAGTGGGGACGCGACCTGGGGGGCGACGCAGAGACGCTGCTCGCCAAGCAGTACGACCGCCCCGTAATGGTCTTCAACTACCCCAAGGCGGTGAAGGCCTTCTATATGAAGGAAAACCCCGCGGACGCCCGCACCGTCCTCAACAACGACGTGCTCGCACCCGAAGGGTATGGGGAGATCATCGGGGGCAGCCAGCGTGAGGACGACTACGACAAGCTGCTCGCCCGCATCCGCGCGGAGCACTTGCCCGAAGACGTCTACAGCTGGTACCTGGACCTGCGCAAGTACGGCACGTTTGTGCACGCCGGCTTCGGGCTCGGCGTGGAGCGCACGGTGGCGTGGATCTGCGGCATCGCGCACATCCGCGAGGCGATCGCGTTCCCGCGCACGTTGTACAAACTGTGGCCCTAGGATGCTGATCCTGGCGCGCGAAACGCGCCCGCGCGTGGCCATCGGGGTGGCACTCGGCGTGTGGGTGTTGGCGGTCGCGGCCGGGCTGGTGGCGGCGTAGCTCAGCGCGCCTTCACCTCATCCCACAACCGGTCCAGGTCGGTCAGACCGGCACGTCCGAGATCGAGCCCCCGCTGCTCGGCCAGCCGTTGCACGGCCTCGAAGCGCCGCGTGAACTTGTCGTTCGCCTGCTCGAGCGCCGCGCGCGGATCGATCGCGAGCTTGCGGGCGAGATTCACCACGGCGAACAAGAGATCCCCCAGCTCGTCTTCCACCCTTTCCCGTTTCCCGATTTCCGTTTCCCGCTCCAGCTCTGCGATCTCCTCTTTCACCTTCTGCATCGGTCCCGTCGCATCGGGCCAGTCGAACCCTACGCCGGCGGCGCGCTCCTGGAGCCGGTAGGCCATCAGCAAGGGGGGCAGGGTGGCCGGCATCCCCTCGAGGACGCCACGTTTCCCCTTTCCGGTTTCCCCCTTCCCGAGTTCCCACGTTGCCGGCTTGTCGCCGCGCCCGAACAAGTGCGGATGCCGTCGCCACATTTTTTCCTCGAGGGTGCGCGTCACGGTCTCCGCGTCGAACTCGCCGCGCTCTTCCCCGATCACGATCTGGAAGGTGAGGTGCAGCAGCAGGTCGCCCAGCTCGTCGCGCACGGCGTCGGGCTCGCCCTGACGCAACGCCTGGTCGAGCTCGAGCGCTTCCTCCACGAGGTACGGGCGCAGCGTGTCGCGGGTCTGGACGTGGTCCCAGGGGCAGCGCACGCGCAGGTCGCGCACCAGCGCGAGGGCGCGCGCGAAGGCGGTGTCACCAGGCATCGGGTCTCCGGAGCGGCCGGGGTGGCGGGGAATCTAGCAGGCGGGTTATCATACGCGCGCCTGTGAACGGGTCCGTCCGGGGGCGAGAGTCCCGCGCGTGGGTCGAGGTCAGCCTCGCCGCCGTCGTCGAGAACGCCCGCGCGGTGGCCCGGGTCGCTGGCGCACGGCTCCTCCCGGTAGTGAAGGCGAACGGCTACGGGGTAGGAGCCGTCGCCGTGTCCAAGGCCCTCGAGTCGCTCGACCCATGGGGATATGGCGTCGCGACCGTCGACGAGGGCGCGGAGCTGCGGGCCGCCGGGATCACCCGACCGGTGCTGGTCTTCATGCCGGCCCACCCGACCCTGTTCCCCGAGCTCGAGCGGTTCCGTCTCACACCGGTGCTGGGCGACGCGGGCGGGATCCGCGACTGGACCGCGCGCGGCGAGCGGCCGTTTCATCTGGAGATCGACACCGGTATGGGTCGCTCGGGCGCGCGCTGGGACGAGATCGACGCGATCCGCGCCGCCGCCGACACATCGGCTCTGGAAGGCTGCTACACCCAGTTTCATTCGGCCGACCGGCGCGATGGCACGGCGGACGAGCAGCTGCGGCGCTTCGAGAGTGCGGTTGCCCGGCTGCCGCGCCGGCCGGCGCTGCTCCATGTCGCGAACAGCGCGGCGGCCCTGGCGGGCAAGCGGTTCGCCTTCGACCTGGTGCGCCCCGGCGTGTTCCTGTACGGGGGCTCCCCCGGGGACGGCTTCCCCGAGCCCCGGCCTGTGGTGAGCATTCGGGCCCGGGTGCTAGCGGTGCGCCGCCTGGGGGCGGGCGAGAGCGTCAGTTACAACGCGCTGTGGCGTGCCGCGCGCGCGACGACTGTGGCCACGCTCGGCATCGGCTACGCCGATGGCGTGCGGCGCGCGGTGGGGCTTTCGGGACAGGGCGCCGTACTCCTGCGCGGTCGGCGCTGTCCCATCGTGGGCGCCGTCACGATGGACCTGACGATGGTCGAGACGGGTGATCAGGCGGTGGAGGTGGGCGATGTGGCCACGCTCGTGGGCGATGGGATTACGCTGCGCGAGTTCTCGGCGTGGAGCGGCGAGCTGCAGCGCGCCGTGCTCACGTCGCTCGGGCCTCGGTTGCCACGCATCTACGATTGAAGCGCGCCGCCATCATCGTGCTCGACGGGCTCGGCATCGGGGCGTGTCCCGACCAGGCGGCCTACGGCGATGCCGGGTCCGACACGCTCGGGAACGTGGCGCGCGCGGTAGGGGGATTGCGACTGCCGAACCTGGAGCGCCTGGGGCTGGGGAAGTGTCGACCCATTCTCGGCCTCACGCCCGGGGATGCGCCAGTGGCCGCCTACGGTGTGGCTCTCCCGGCGTCCGCCGGCAAAGACTCGACCACGGGGCATTGGGAGATCTGCGGCGTCGTGCTGAAGCGCGCGTTCCGGACGTACCCGAACGGCTTCCCCACGTCGCTGCTGGACGACTTCGCGCGCCGCACTGGCCGTGGTTGGTTGGGCAACCGGCCCGCCTCGGGTACCCAGATCATCGCCGAGCTGGGCGAGGAGCATCAGCGCACGGGCAAGTGGATCGTATACACGTCGGCGGACTCGGTTTTCCAGGTCGCGGCGCACGAGCACACCGTGCCGCCGGACGAGCTGTATCGGGGCTGCCGGGCGGCGCGGGAGCTGCTCGTGGGCGAGCACGCGGTGAGCCGGGTGATCGCGCGGCCCTTCACGGGGCGGCCGGGCGCGTACCAGCGGACGTCCGGCCGCAAGGACTTCTCGATTGAGCCGGTGGGCGAGACGCTGCTCGACCGGCTCGCCGCGGCCGGCGTGCCGCGGGTCGGGATCGGCAAGGTGGACGATCTGTTCGCGGGCCGGAACATCGCGAGCGAGCACACGCCGACCAACCGGCACGCGTACCGGTTGGTCGAACGAGCGCTGGACGAGACGGAGAGGGGATTCATCTTCGTGAACGTGATCGAGTTCGACCAGACGTGGGGGCACCGCAACGACGTCGCGGGGTTTCATGAGGGGCTGCGGGAGCTGGACGCCTGGATCCCCCGGCTCGAGGCCCGCGCCACCGGAGACGACGTGATCATCCTGACCGCCGACCACGGGAACGACCCGACGACACCGTCGACCGATCATTCCCGGGAGGCGGTCCCGATCCTGGTGCTGGGGGGCCGCGTGCGGGCGCGCCCGTTGGGCGAGCGGCGCAGCTTCGCCGACATGGGCGCGACCGTGGCCGAGTTCTTCGAGGTGCCGCCCCCACCGCTCGCCGCCGGGACGTCGTTCCTGCCGGAGATCCGGGCTTGAGCGCGGAGCTGGTGCGCCGGGCGCGCGACGTCAAGCAGCACGCCTACTGTCCCTACAGCAAGTTTCGCGTCGGTGCGGCGCTCGAAGCGGCCGACGGCGGGGTGTACGTGGGGACCAACGTCGAGAGCGCGTCGTACGGGCTCACGATCTGCGCCGAGCGGATGGCGATCGGGGCGGCCGTGGCGGATGGGGGAGGAGCGGGGACGCGCGCGTTCCGTCGTATCGTGGTGGCGACCGACGTCGATCCACCGGCCTCGCCGTGCGGCGCCTGCCGCCAGCTGCTCGCCGAGTTCGGGCTCGATCTCGAAGTGATCGCGGTGGGGCCGAGGACCGAGCGGCGCTGGGTGCTGCGCGATCTCCTGCCGGACGCATTCGCGAAGACGGCGCTCTCGCCATGATGGCGCGCCGCGCGGCGTTGATCGGCGGGGTGCTGCTGGCCGTTGCCTGCGTGGAGCGTGTGTCCGCTCCCGGGGCGTGTCCGTCGTTCTGTCCCTCGGGTCAGATCCAGATCGTCGACACGGTGCTGACGAGCATCATCGCGCGTGACTCGGCGTTCCGCGGCTACGTGACGGAGCCGCACGCCCCGCTGATGCTCGCGGCTGACCTCCCCGGCATCGTCGACGGGCGGCCGATCTTCCGGATCAAGGGCTTCGGGCCGACCTTCGTGTTGAGCGCCACCGATACGGGCGCGATCCTGGGCGCGGATTCGGCGCGCCTGCGGCTCACCGTGGCGCGGCGCGACACCGGGGCGCACAATCTCTCGCTCCGGTTCTACCGGCTGCCGAGCACCATCGATTCGACGACGACGTTCACCGACCTGACGGGTCCATTCACCGACTCACTCGTCAAGACGGTGAACATCGACACGCTGCTGGCGCTTCCGGGGCGCAAGGACACGCTCACGGGCGACAGCGTGGTGGTCGACACGGTCAATCATGTCCTGGTGTTGAACCTGAAGCTCGACAGCACAGCGGGCCGCTATGTGGGACCAACTGATTCCGGCACGGCCGCCTACGGCGTGCGCGTCTCGGCCGACTCGCTCGCCAGCATCGCCCTCACCAAGTCCACCCTGTCGTGGCAATGGTACTTGCGCGTGGACTCAGCGGGCATGCCCGTGGCGCGCACGCCCGCCCTGCGGGGGGCCGCCTTCGCGAGTTTCGTCTTCGATCCACCGCCGCCGCCGCCCGATTCCACCCTGGCGGTGGGCGGCGTGCCGTCGGCCCGCAGCATCCTGCGGGTGGCGTTCCCGCGCTTCATCCGCGACTCGTCCCAGATCATCCGCGGGACGCTCACGCTCGTCCCCGCCGCTCCCGTGCGGGGCGCGCCGTCGGATTCGTTCGTGGTCGAGGCGCACACCGTGTTCACGGACGTCGGCGCCAAGTCTCCCATCATCGTCGACGCGACGCGCACCGATACCACCGTCGTGCGCATCGGCGTCAGCGACACCGTGCGGATCGAGGTGACGAACCTGTTGCAGTTCTGGGCATCCGACACGACTCGGGCGACGACGCTCGTGCTGCGCGCCGAGCAGGAAGCGGCGTCCTTCTCGCTGATCCGGTTCTATCCCTCGCTCGCCCAGGCCTTCCGGCCGGCGCTGCGTATCACGTTCGTGCGACGCTTCCCCTTCGGGGCGCCATGACCCGGGCCACCCGCATCAGCGTTCTCGTCCTGCTCGGCCCCGCCCTTACGGGCGGGGCTGTGGTCCGCGCGCAGGACTCGCAATTCGGTATCCGCGGGCCGGGCACACCGGGCCGCTGGGAATCGGTGCGTTCCCGCTCGACGGGAGGAGCGTTCGGTCCGTTCGACCCGCTGTCTGCGCTCACCGAAGCCGGGCTGGCGGACGTGCCGCAGCTCACCGCCACCGCGATGCAAAGCGCCTCGTACCGCGACGCCGAAATCGCCGGGACGATCACCGCGTTGCGCGGCACGCGATTCCCGCTGCTGAACGTTGCGGGGCGGGTGCATCGGCGACTCGCGATCGCCGCGGGCTTCACGACCTACCTCGACCGGTCGTGGGACGTGACCTTGCGCGACTCGGTCGCGCTGCGCGGCACGCTGGAGCGCTACACGGACGAGGTCACGAGCGATGGGAGCATCGCCGATCTGCGGCTGGCGGCCGCCAGCCGGCTGTCGCGCCGCCTGGCGATCGGCGCGGGCCTGCATCTGCTCGCCGGCTCGACGCGCGAGACGGCCGAGCGCCGCTTCGACGACACGACCTTCCACACGGTGCAGCAGCTCGCCGAGGTGCGCTACTCGGGCATGGGCGTGTCGGGGAGCCTGCTGCTGGGCGTCGCGCCGGGGCTCAGCGTGATCGGCTGGGCCCGCGCGGACAACCGGCTGCGTGCCACGGTGGCCGACACGACGAGCGCCGAGACCGACCTGCCGCGCATGGCGGGAGGCGGGATGCTGTTTTCGCCCAGCGCGAGCGTGCGATTCGGTGGGTCCGTGGCCTGGCGCGGTTGGGCGCGGGCCGGCGCCGGCGCGTTCGACACCTGGAGCTGGTCGGCAGGAGCGGAGATCGGTGGCGGGCGCATGCCCTTCCGGTTCGGCGTGCGGGGCGGCCAGCTGCCGTTCGGGCCAGGTGCGACCGCACCGACCGAATTCGCCGCCGCGGCGGGGACCGGGCGCGCGTTCGCCCAGGGGCGCGCGCTCCTCGATGCGGGCGTGGAGCGGCTGGAGCGTCGGGGAGGGGGACTCACCGAGCGCGTGTGGACCGCACTCGTGGGTCTCACCGTGCGTCCGTGAACGTCTACTTCCATACCTTCGGCTGCAAGGCGAACCAGTACGACACGGCCGTGGTGCGACAGGCGTTCGCCGATCAGGGGGCGACGGTGGTGGACGACGCCGCGGTGGCGGACATCGCGGTGGTGAACTCGTGCACCGTGACGCACGAGAGCGAGGCGAAGCTGCGGCGCTTCGTGCGCCGTCTCGCGCGCCAGAGCGAGCGCCTCGAGACCGTCGTGATCGGTTGCGCCGCGGCCCGCGACGCGGGCGCGATAGCCGCGTTGCCCGGCGTGCGCGCGGTGGTGGGGGGCGCGGAACCTACGCGGGTGCTCACGGCCGCCGGCCTGACCTCACCCCCTGTCCCCCTCTCCGCCATGCGGAGAGGGGGAACCGGGAGGCAGGCCCGTGGTCTCCTCAAGATCCAGGACGGTTGCGACGAGCACTGCACTTTCTGCGCAACGACCATTGCTCGGGGCGCGAACCGCTCGCGGTCGATTTCGGAACTCGTCGAGGAAGCACTGGCGCTGGCGGAGCATCATGCGGAGATCGTGCTCACCGGCGTGCATATAGGGACGTACGGACAAGACCGGGAAGGGGGACGCGGGAAGAGGGAAGGGGGCTCGCTGGGGGAGCTCCTGGAGGCCCTCATCACCGCCGTCCCGTCCGTCCGCTTCCGGCTCTCCTCCATCGAGGCTACCGAAGTCGACGACACGATCGCCCGGCTTCTGATCGAGGCCCCCCGGAATCTTGCGGCACACCTGCATGCCCCGCTGCAATCCGGCTCGAACCGCGTGCTCAAGCGCATGGGCCGCCACTGGTACACGGCCGAATCGTACCGGGCGCGCCTGGAGTGGCTTGCCGCCCGGCTGCCGGTGCTCGGGCTCGGGGCGGACATCATCGCCGGCTTCCCGGGCGAGACCGACGACGATCACCGTGCAACGGTGGCGCTGGTCGCGGCGCTCCCGTTCACCTATCTGCACGTCTTTCCCTACAGCGAGCGTCCGGGCGCCGCCGCGGCGCGGCTGGGCGCGCCCGTTCCGCCCCGCGTGCTGCACCAGCGGGCGCTCGAGCTGCGCCGGGTGGGCGAAGCGAAGGCCCGGCGGCACCATGCGGGCCGCGTGGGCCAGCGCGCCGACGGCGTCGTGAGCGGGCATGGGGCAGGCAAGATCGAGGTGCTCACGCAAGACTACGTTTCGGTCTATCTTCCCACCGAGGAGTGGAACGGAAGCCCCCGCTTCGAGGTGACCGTCCGATAGCCATGCCGCGCATCTACATCGAGACGTACGGCTGCCAGATGAACGTCGCGGACTCCGAGCTGGTGCTCGGGGTGCTCGCGCGCGAAGGCTACGTCGCCGTGGACGATCCCGCCGCGGCGGACGTCGTGCTGGTGAACACCTGTGCCGTTCGCGACCACGCCGAGCAGAAGGTGCTGTCGCGCGTTGGGGAGCTGAAGCGCTCCAAGCGGCCGGGCGGCGTGCTGGGCGTGGTGGGGTGCATGGCGCAGCGGCTGGGGCCGCGGCTGCTCGAGCGCGTCCCGCAGGTGGACCTGGTCGTGGGTCCGGACGGCTATCGCGGGTTGCCCGACCTGATCGCCCGGGCGCGCGGCGGCGAGCGGGCCGCCGAGGTGGAGTTCAAAGCCTGGGAGCACTACGAGGACGTGCCGCCGGTGCGAGAGGGGGGGGCGGCCGCATCGGCGTTCGTGACGGTGCAGCGTGGCTGCGATTATCGGTGCACCTTCTGCATCGTTCCGATGACACGCGGGCCGGAGCGAAGCCGCAAGTTGGCGGACGTAGTGCGGGAGGTGACGGACCTCGCCCACGGCGGTACGACCGAGGTGACGCTCCTTGGACAGACGGTCAACAGCTACGCCGACGGGACGCGCGATTTCGCCGACCTGTTGCGCGCAGTCGGGAGCGTGTCGGGCATCCGCCGGCTGCGGTTCACGTCGCCCTATCCCACCGATTTCAGCGAGCGCGTCGTGGCGGCGATGGCGGAAACGTCCGCCGTGTGCGAGCACGTGCACCTCCCGGTGCAGAGCGGCAGCTCGCGCGTGCTCAAGCGGATGCTGCGGCGCTACGATCGCGACCGCTACCTGGACGTGGTCGCGGCGCTGCGCCGGGCCATCTCCGGCATCGCCCTCACGACCGACATCATCGTCGGGTTCCCGGGCGAGACGGAGCAAGACTTCCAGGAGACACTGTCGCTCGTCGAGGCGGTGGGGTTCGACGACGCCTACACGTTCCGCTATTCGCCGCGCGAGGGGACGCCGGCGACCCGCCTCAAGGATGTCGTACCCGACCACGTGGCCGGGGAGCGGCTGGAGCGTTTGGTGGCGGCGGTCCGCGGGATCGCGCGCTGCAAGAATGTCGGGCTCGTGGGGACCACCCACGAGGTGCTGGTCGAGGGGCGAGCCAAGCGTGGCGATCTGCTCCAGGGGCGGACCCGCACCAACAAGGTCGCGCTGTTCGCAGGGCCCGACGCATGGGTCGGGTCCTACCGCATGGTGCGTCTCACCGGCACTACCGGCTCGACCTTCGCCGCCTTGCCGGTGGGCCAGGAGTTGGCCGTCATGGGGTGACGAACGTGACGTACGAGGTGGTGCAGCGGGAGTACGCCAAGCTCCGTCCCCAGCTGCCCCGGTTCTGCGGCTGCGAGACGTGCCGCGGCGACGTGGTCGTATACGCCCTCAACCGGCTCGCTCCCAGCTACGTGTCCACGCCGCAAGGCGAGGTGCTGGTGGAGCTGCGGCTCGACAGCGATCAGGAGAAAGCCAAGCTCGACGTCGCCCTGCTCGAGGGGTTCCGCAAGGTGGGGCTCGCGCCTCGCTGCGGCGCGCGGCCGGTACAGCTGATGTAGCCCGCTGAGGCGGCCGATGCGGCCGCCCATTCTCTTCCTTGCGCTGGCGTTCGGGGTCGGCCTGTGGGCGGGGCTCGACCCCTTCGCGTTGCCGGGTGCGGCGTTGTGGGGTACGGCGTTGCCGGTCGCCGCGGCCGGGATCTGGCTCGCCGGTAGAGCGCCGCTCGGTGCCGCGATCGGCGTCATGGGCGTCGCGGGGACACTGTGGGGTACGGCGGCGCGCCGTGAGCGGGACGCGACCTGCGCGGGGAGATGGGGACGGGAGGCGGGGAACGGGAACCGGGAAACGGTGGCCGCCGCCGTCCGCTTGATCGACCCGGTCTCGTCGCAGGGCGGCGTGGTGGACGCCGAGGCGCTCCCCGGCAGCTGCGGGGGCCCGCTGCGGCTGCGCTGGCCTGGGGAGCACGTTGCCCGCGGCGGGACGCAGTGGGTGGTCGCGGGTCGCTGGAGCGGTGTCGCCGACCGCGGCGTCCTGGTGGTCCGTCGGCTGATTCAGCTCGAAGCCACGCCGCGTGGCCGCGGCGCGGTGCGCGACGCGCTCGCCGCCCGCAGCGCCGGATTGTTCGGCGCGCGGGCGCCGATCGTCAACGCGCTGGTGTTCGCGCCCAACGCTTCGCTCGATCCCGACATTCGCGAGCGCTATGTCCGCTCGGGCCTGGCGCATCTCCTGTCCATTTCGGGCTTGCACGTCGGTTTCCTCGCCGCCTGGCTGGCGTTGCTGCTCCGCAAGCTTCATCTCGCGCCCGGTCCCCGGTTCGCAGCGATGGTTCTGCTGCTCGCCGGTTATCTCTGGTTGCTCGGGTTGCCGCCACCCGCCGTGCGGGCCGGCGCGATGCTGGTGCTCGCCGAGATCGCCCGGCTGCGTCAGCGGGTGGTGGCGCCGCGCGGCACGATCGCGCTCTCGGCGCTCGGCGTGCTGCTGGCGGATCCGTTCGCGTTACGCTCAGTAGGCGCCTGGCTCTCGGTCGCGGGAATAGCCGCCGTGATCTGGGCCGACCGCGCGTGCGCGCGGGAGCGGCGAGTCGTACGACTGGTCGCGCCCGCGCTGGCCGCCACGCTCCTCACCGCGCCTATCAGCGCCTTCACCTTCGGCACCGTGGCACCGATCGGCGTGCTCGCGAATCTGGTGGCGATCCCGCTCGCCGGGCTCGCCGTGCCGGGGCTGGTGCTGGCGCTGGCGCTGTCGTGGCTGATGACGAGTCTCGCGCGCCTGGTGGCCGGGGGTGCGGGGCTGGGACTGGCGCTGCTCGATCTCGTGGCGAGCACGGCCGCGGCAGTGCCGGGCGGGCACGTCGTGATGGTCGCCGGGTGGGCGGCGGCGGGGCTCTGGGCCGGGGTCGCGCTGGTCGCCTGGTGGCTGTGGAGGTCACCACGCCGCCCGTGGCTGATCGCCGCGCGCGTCGCATTCGTGACCACGATTCTCGTCGCGACGTCTCTGCGCGACGTCGTTGGGCTCGACGCCTGTCGTTGCTTGACGGTACATTTTCTCGATGTGGGGCAGGGGGATGCGGCGGCGCTGCGCACCCCCAACGGACGTTGGATCGTGATCGACGCGGGCCCCCGCACGCCGGAGTCCGACGCCGGCCGACGTATCGTGGTCCCGTTCTTGCGGCGCCAGGGCGCCAGCCGGGTCGCGGTGGCGGTGGCGACCCATGGCGACGCCGATCACCTGGGCGGCATGCCCGCCGTGGTCGAGGCGTTCGATCCCGAGCTGGTGCTCGAGCCGGGGGAGCCGCTGGGGCGGCCGCTGTATCTCGAGTTTCTCGCCCGGGTAGAAGAGTCGGACGCGCGCTGGCACCCGGCGCGCGCGGGCGACCGGATCGAGCTGGACGGCGTCACGCTCGAGGTGCTGAGCCCGGACTCGCTCTGGATGGCGCTGCCGCTCGATGTGAACGAGCACGGCGTGGTGCTGCGCGTGTCGTACGGCGCGGTGCGCCTCTTGTTCCAGGCGGATGCGGGCCTGCCGGTCGAGGCGCGGCTCGCCGGGCGGGTGGGAGCGGTGGAGTTGCTCAAGGTGGGGCATCACGGCTCGCGCAGCGCGACCTCGGACGGGTGGCTCGACGAGTTGGCGCCGCACGAAGCGGTGATCAGCGTGGGCCGGCACAACCGCTACGGCCACCCGACGCCCGAGGTGCTGGCGCGCCTGGCGGCGCACGGTATCACGGTGCTCAGGACCGACGAGGGCGGCACGATCACTTTCTCCACGGACGGCCACGGTGCAAGGCTCCGAAGTCATCACGATTGAGCGCTTCATCATGGAGCAGGAGCGGCTGCACCCGGAGGCCACCGGGGAGCTGTCGAACCTGCTGTACGATTTGTGCCTGGCGGCGAAGATCATCTCGCGGCACGTACGGCGCGCCGGTTTGAGCGACATCCTCGGTCCGGCCGGGGCGGTGAACGTGTCGGGCGATTTGCAGCAGAAGCTCGATCTGTTCGCCAACGAGACCGTGCGCCAGAGCGTGCAGTACACCGGTCGCGTGTGCGTCACCGCGTCCGAAGAAGACCCGGCGCCGGTGCCGGTCCCCCCGGGAAAGCCCTCCGGCAAGTACGTCGTGCTGTACGATCCCCTCGACGGCTCCGCCAACATCGACGTGAACGTCTCCATCGGCACCATCTTCTCCATCCACAAGCGCGTCGCCAAGAAGAACGGCACGGCGGGGCTGGCCGATTGTCTGCAAGTGGGGAAGAAGCAGGTGGCGGCGGGCTACATCCTGTACGGCTCGAGCACGATGCTCGTGTACACGACGGGGCAGGGGGTGCACGGCTTCACGCTCGATCCCACCATCGGCGAGTTTCTCCTGTCCCATCCCAGCATCACCACGCCACCGGTGGGCCGCTATTACAGTGTGAACGAGAGCAACTGGAATCGCTGGGCGCCGGCGGTGCAGCGCGTGGTGGCGGCGTTCAAGAACGGCGAGGGCAAGGTCCAGCCCAAGAACGCGCGCTACATCGGCTCCCTGGTCGCGGACGTCCACCGCAACCTGATCAGCGGGGGCGTGTTCCTCTATCCCGCTGCGACCAATTATCCCCAGGGCAAGCTGCGCCTGCTGTACGAGGCCGCGCCGCTGGCGTTCGTGGTGGAGCAGGCGGGCGGCCGGGCGACGGACGGCTGCCGCTCCATTCTCGACATCGTGCCCGAGGACCTGCACCAGAAGACGCCGCTCGTGATCGGCAGCCGGGACGACGTCGCGTTCGCGGCGCGCGTCATCGGGGCCGAGGCCGCGGTGGCGGCGCAGTGAGCGACCGCAAGCCCGTCTACGGTCCGGAAGACTGGACGGGTGATCCCGCGCGTCAGCTGGGGGACGCCGGCGCGTTCCCGTTCACGCGCGGCGTCCATCCTACGATGTATCGTGGCAAGCTCTGGACCATGCGCCAGTACGCCGGGTTCGGCACCGCCGAGGAGACCAACGCGCGGTTCCGCCATCTGCTGGCCGCGGGGCAGACCGGGCTGTCGGTGGCGTTCGATCTCCCGACCCAGATGGGGTACGACTCGGACCATCCGATGGCCGAGGGCGAGGTGGGGCGGGCGGGCGTGGCGATCGATACGGTGGACGACCTGGAGCGCCTGTTCCACGGGATCCCGCTCGACCAGGTTTCCACGTCCATGACCATCAACGCCACGGCGGCGGTGCTGCTCGCGATGTACGTCGTGGTGGGGGAAGAGCAGGGCGTGCCGCGGGCCAAGCTCGAGGGGACGGTGCAGAACGATATCCTGAAGGAATTCATCGCGCGCGGCACGTACATCTATCCGATCGAGCCTTCGTTGCGTCTCGTGACCGACGTGTGCCGCTTCGTGGCGGCGGAGGGGATGAGCTTCAATCCCATTTCGGTGTCGGGCTACCACATGCGGGAGGCGGGGGCGACGGCGGTGGAGGAGCTGGCGTTCACGTTCGCCAATGGGCTCGAATACGTGCGGCGCGCGGTGGCGGTGGGACTGGAGGTGAACCAGCTCTTGCCCCGGGTTTCGTTTTTCTTCGCTGCGTTCACCGACCTGTTCGAAGAAGTCGCCAAGTTTCGGGCGGCCCGGCGATTGTGGGCGCGCCTCATGAAGGAGCGCTTTCAGGCGAGTGACGCGGCGTGTCGTCTGCGATTCCACACGCAAACGGGAGGATCGACCCTCACGGCGCAGCAGCCCAAGAACAACGTGGTGCGGGTGGCGATGCAGGCGCTGGCGGCGGTGCTGGGGGGCACACAATCGCTCCACACCAACGCGTACGACGAGGCGCTGGCGCTCCCGACCGAGCAGAGCGCGACGCTGGCGCTGCGCACCCAGCAGATTCTCGCGCACGAAACCGGCGTGCCCGAGACGGCGGACCCCGTGGGTGGGAGCTGGTACGTCGAGGCGCTGACCGACCGGATGGAGCGCGAGGCGCGTCAATTGCTCGACGGGATCGAGCAGGCCGGCGGGGCGGCAAAGGCGGTGGAGCGAGGCAGGTTTCAGGAGGCGATCGCCAAGAGCGCGTACGCGGCACAACGGGCGATCGAGTCCGGCAACACGGTGGTCGTGGGGGTGAACGAGTACGCGGACGATCAGGAGATTCCATCGGTGGCGGCGCCGGATTACCGGGCGCTCGCGGCGGAGCAACGGGAGCGGGTAGTACAACTGCGGGGGAAACGGGAAAGGGGAAAGGTGAAGGCCGTCTTGGCGGCGCTGGAGGCGGCCGCCCGAGAGCCCGCCGCGCCGCTGATGGAGCCGATACTCGAGGCGGTGCGGGCCCGGGCCAGCGTGGGGGAGATCTCGGACGCGCTGCGCGGTGTGTGGGGCGTGTATCGACCCTCATGACGCCACGGCGTCGTAGACGCGCCGGAAGTCGAACGAGCGCCCTCGGCCGCCGTCGAAGCTGACGATCACGAACACCTGCTTGCCGTCCTGCGACCGCAGGCCCGCCGCCGTCCGGGAACACAATGGTGAACCGTCCGTGCCCGTCGGTCACGCGCTGCCGCGAGGCTTGCGTCTCGAGCGAGATAGCCTGGACCACGGCCCCGGCGAGCGGCTGGCTGTCGGGTCCCGTGACCGTCCCGGTGATGATGTCGGTCGTCGTGCCGACCTGAGCCGTCGCCCGACGCGGGGCAGCGGCCACCACCAGGAGACTCAGACTCCACATTAGAGGTCGACCGGCAGCCACGCGCGCGTGTTGTGAGGAGAGGGCACTCTGGTATACGCGGATAGCAGGGGCGATGCTGATGGCGCCAGTATGTAGTCTCCTTGCGCCGCTCGGTGACTCGCGCGCAGCTTACGTGCGTTCCACATGCGCACGCTCATTGCCTCCATCGAAGGCGAATACCGCCGCTACAAGACGCTCGCCGAAGGCGCGATCGACCAGCTGGCGGACTCCGTTCTCGCGGATGCGGCGGGCGGCGGCAATTCCATCGCCACCATCGTCTGGCACATCTCCGGCAACCTGAAGTCCCGCTTCACGGACTTCCTCACGTCCGACGGAGAAAAGCCATGGCGGGACCGTGACTCCGAGTTCCTGGCCCGCCACGTGACGCGCGCCGAGCTCCAAGCGAAGTGGGAGGAGGGCTGGCGGGTCCTGTTCGCCGTGCTCGCCGACCTCGCCGACGCGGATCTCGAGCGGACGGTGACGATCCGAGCTCAGTCACTCACCGTCGTCGAGGCGCTCCACCGTTCGCTCGCTCACACGAGCTACCACGTGGGTCAGATCGTCTATGTGGCCAAGGCGCTGCGAGGTGCCGACTGGCAGTCCTTGAGCATTCCACCTGGTCAATCGGCGCGGTACAACCAGGCGCCGGCCTTGGAGCGCGCGCCGCGCCCGATCCGCTAGGGCGGGCGCCGGTCGTCGTTCACCAGGAGGCGGGATGGTGCGGGGGCGCTGAGGCCGACCCACGCGCCATGGCGGCTGACCCCGGAGACTTGCGCCCGGCCCCACTGCGCCCGCAGCTTCCGGCGTGTCCAAGGTCCTGACCTTCCTCGGCGCGAGCGTCGGGGGCGCGATCGGCTGGTGGCTCGGCGCGCGCGTCGGAACGATGACGGCCTTCGTGGTCAGCACGGTGGGAACCGGTGTGGGCGTGTACGCGGGGCGCCGGATTGCGGACTCGCTGCTCGCGTGATGCAACAGGATGCCGGCATTACGGCGATCGCCCATGCAGCGCTTGTCTCGCCGCGCTGATTGTGTGTTATTGGCAGGTTACGTCATGGCCCTGGCCCATCAGAACCTCGCCGTCGCCGTCGCCGTCGCCGCCGCGAAGGAGCACGCCAGGACGGTGTTGCAGCGGTTCAGCACTTCATTCCCGACCTCGAGCACACCACGCGCGCCTGCGGCGACAAGCTCGCGTCCGTGAAACCGCTCGTGGAGGCGGCTCTAGGTGTCGCGCGCGGCACGCCCGACCCAGCCTGAGGGCGAGACCCACTGGGCGCGGTTGAAGACCGCGCTGGACCTGCCGCTACGCCTCGGCGCGTGGTATCGCGTCGTGGCCCCGGTGACGGCCCTGGAGGTGGTGGTCAGCATCCAGGGGACCCGCGTATCGGTGCCCCGCCCCTACGTCGAGTTGCGCGCGACGCCGCCCGGGGAATGGACCGTCGTGCGCAACCCGAAGGTCAGGCCCGAGCGCACGCCAGTGGGTCTGCGGCAGGCATACATCGTCTGCCCCGGGTGCCGGCGTCGCGTGGAGCTGCCCGCGACCCGGCTCGCAGAACAACTCTGTCCGCACTGCAACGAGACGTTCCCGATCGCGTGGGACGAGAAGCCCCGCAAGAAGGCCTGACGTCGCTCAGGTCTTGATGCTCTTCGCGGCCTCGTCCCACGACACCGCGCTCTTGCGAAAGTACGACTCGTTCGCCATGTGACAGGCCAGCGCGGCGTGATGGCCGAATACCACATCTTCGGTCACCGGCTTCCGGGTTCGCACCGCCTCGAAGAACGTCCACAGGTGCGGCCGGACGTCGTCAAAATCGGGCCCGCTGAATGAGATCGCCTCCGGCATCGCGACCGGTTGACCCACCTTGGGATCGTTTTCCTCGTGCCACTTGGCGAGGTAGGCCTGCCGCAGCGCGCGCGGGTAGCTGCCCGTGTAATAGCTGGGATACTGATCCTTGCCCGATTGGGGCGTGAAACTCAGGCTCGATCCGGTGACCTCGAGCAGGCCCTTCGAGCCCTGGATGCGGTACGTCTCGGGCATTTCCGTACCGAGGTTCAACCGCATGTACACCGGCAAGCCATCGTAGTCGTACACGACCGCGTGGACGTCGGGCATGTTGCGGCCGTCTTTCCAGCGTCGGATACCGCCCACCGCGCTCGCCTGCTTGGGCGGAGCGTTGACTCCCACCATGAACATCATGCCGCTGACCAGGTGCACCAACAGGTCGCCGGCCACGCCGGTGCCGTACTCCTTCCAGCAGCGCCACCGCGCGAAGATGAAGGGATCGAACGCACGCTTGGGTACGGTCCCCTGCCACGTGTCCCAGTCGAGGTTCTTGGGAGAGAGATCGGGCGGCGGGGGATACTCCCACGCGCCCGTCGGGTCGTTTCGCCCGAGCCAACCCTCGACCAGCATGAGGTCGCCGAGCGTGCCCTGCGCGATCAGCTCCTTGGCCTTGGCGCAGACCTGGGAGCTCACGCGCTGCGAGCCGATCTGCACGATGCGGCCCGCCCGCTTCGCCGCGTCGACCATGGCGACGCCGTCGGCCGGGCTGTGCGACATCGGCTTCTCGCAGTAGATGTCCTTCCCGGCGCTCACGGCGTCCACCACGACCTGCTTGTGCCAGTGATCGGGCACCGCCGCCACGATGCAGTCGATGTCCTTGTTGTCGAGCAGCTCCTGATAACGGCGTGTGACGGGTAGATCGGGACGCACGATCTCGCGGGCCAGGACGTGCCGGCCGTCGTACAGGTCGGCGGCGGCGGCGCACTCGACCCCCGGCAGCGTGATGGCATTAGCCAAGAGTCCCGAGCCCTGCATGCCGATGCCGATCATGCCGAAGCGGACCCGGTCGCTCGGCGCCACGGCGGCCAGGTTCATGAAATGGCGCGGCAGCGGCCCGACGACGAGCGATGCGCCGGCCGCCGCCGCACTCGTGCCCAAGAACTCACGACGCGACCAATCGTTGCGCTTCCCTTTCACGGCGTCTCCCTGTCTCGAGGTCGGTCTATTATGCAGGCGCTACAGGTCGCCCCGATAGATGGCCCCGGGCGTCGCGCTACTTGACCTCGCGGGGACAGGCCGGCAGACTCGGCACGTGCGCGTGAGTGCCGAGTCCCGTTACGTCGTGTGCCTGCTCGGCGCGCTTCCCGGCGCGGCGCGGGCGCAGCACCCCCACTGGGCGTTTGGCCCGTTCCACAAGCCCAGGGCGGTGAACCCCATCCTCGCACCGGATCCCCGCGCCACGTTCCGCTCTCCCGTCAACGACACCGTCGTGCGGTGGGAGGAGCATGCCACGTTCAACCCCGCCGCCGTCGTGAAGGACGGCAAGGTCCACGTCCTGTACCGCGCCGAGGACGCGAGCGGGGACCCGCAGATCGGTCATCATACCTCGCGCATCGGACTGGCGGAAAGCGCGGACGGCCTGCGCTTCACGCGCCGCGGCGCGCCGGTGCTGTACCCCGACCGCGACGCGCAGGCCCCGTACGAATGGCCGGGAGGGGTGGAGGACCCGCGCGTGGTGGAGTCCGCGGACGGGACGTACGTCCTCACGTACACGCAGTGGAACCGCCGCATCCCGCGCCTCGCCGTCGCGACGTCCCGCGACTTGATCCACTGGACCAAGCGCGGTCCGGCCTTCGCCGCCGCGAGCGGCGGGAAGTACCGCGACCTCGAGTCCAAGTCCGGCGCCATCGTGACCCGAGTCGCGGGCGATCGCGTCATCGCGACCAGGGTGAACGGCAAGTACTGGATGTACTTCAACGTGCCCGAGATGCTGATCGCGACATCGGACGATCTGGTCGAGTGGACGCCACTGGAGGACGACGCGGGGCGGCCGCTACGCGTCCTCGCTCCGCGGCCCGGTTACTTCGACTCCTGGCTAGTCGAGGCCGGGCCGCCGGCCATCCTCACCGAGCGCGGGATCGTGGTGCTCTACAACGCCGGCAACAGCGGGACGTCCGGCGATGCGCGGCTTCCGGCCAGGGTCTACACGGGTGGGCAGGCGCTGTACGACCGCCGCAACCCGCTCAAGTTGATCGCCCGCCTGGACGAGCCGTTCATCGCACCCGGCGAGGATTACGAGCGAACCGGACAGTATCCCGAAGGGACGACGTTCGTGGAGGGGCTGGTCCCGTTCCACGGGCGCTGGTACTTGTACTACGGCACGGCCGATTCGCGCGTGGGCGTGGCGGTGTGGGATGCGAATCGCTGACGCGTGCGCCCTTGCGCCGACGGTTGGTTCACGCGCAGCTTATGCGCCCTGAGAATGAAGCCGAGACGATCTTCGCGGATGAGCGCGGTGGGAGTGCTGTCGATCCTCGTCACGGCGGCCTGCGCCGCCGCTCCGGCGCATCCCGGCGGTCTCTCGCCCGCGGCCCAGCCTCAGACCGACAGCGCCCGACCCCGCTACACCGCGGCGGACGTGACGTTCATGGCCGGCATGATCGTCCACCACGCGCAGGCGGTGCTGATCGCCGGCTGGGCACCCGCGCACGGCGCTAGTCCGGCGCTGCGCGCGCTGTGCGCGCGAGTCGTCGTGGGGCAGCGCGACGAGATGGCGGTCATGCAGCGCTGGCTGCGGGAGCGCCACGAAGCCGTGCCGGACGCCGACCCTCACGGCCACACGATGCCGGGCATGGATCACCCCATGCTCATGCCGGGAATGCTGACACAGGAGCAGCTCGCGCAGCTCGACAGCGCCCAGGGCCCCGAGTTCGACCGGTTATTCCTGACGGACATGATCCAGCACCACCGCGGCGCGCTCACCATGGTGCGCACGCTGATCGACGCGCCGCGCGCCGCCCGGGACGGACCGCTGTTTCAGATCGCGTCCGACATCAGTGCCGATCAGACGGCCGAGATCGACCGCATGACGCGCATGCTCGACGCGTTGTCACCCACCTCTCCACGGAGTCCCCAGTGAGATCCACGTCTCTCTTGTTCGTGCTCGGCTCGATCGTCGCGGCGTGCGCTACCTCCAGGAAGTTCGACATGTCCACCACCGCACCGAGTCCCGACCGCCGCGTCGGGCTGCGCGCGGGGTGGCTGAACGCCGCCGAGGCGGCCTGGAACCTGCGCGTCGTGTCCGAGGCGCCGAAGCCGGCACAGTTCACCAATCCGACGGATCTGGGCGACTTCGGGTACCTCAATTCCGATCTCGCGTTCACCGGACATTACGTGATCCAGGGCAACTTCCACGGCCTTCAGGTATGGGACATCGCGCAGCCGAGCCATCCCGTACTGGTCACGACCTACGTCTGTCCCGAGCAGCAGAACGACGTGTCGGTCTATCGTAACCTCCTGTTCGCCTCGGGCGAGGACTTCGACGGGCGACTCGACTGCGGCGTCCAGGGCGTGCCTGATTCGGTCAGCAAGGACCGGTTGCGCGGCATCCGCATCTTCGACATCGCGGACATCGCGCACCCCAAGCCGGTGACGAGTGTGCAGACCTGCCGCGGCTCGCACACGCACACACTGGTGACCGACCCGAACGACACGGCGAACGTCTACGTCTACGTGTCGGGCACGGCCTCGGTCCGCTCGCCCAACGAGCTCGCCGGGTGCTCGGATCTGACGCCGGACAAGGACCCGAACAGCGAGCGGTTCCGCATCGAGGTGATTCAGGTGCCGCTCGCCCATCCCGAGCAGGCGCACGTGGTGAGCAAGCCGGCGATCCTGGCCGACCTGGCCCACCGGGAATCGCACGCCGAGGCGCCGGAAGACATCGCCGCAGCGGCCAAGGCGGCCGCGGAAGCGCGCGCTAAGGGCGGGTTCACCGCGACCGTGCGCGGGGAGGAGATCGTGCTGGGGCCGCGTTTCGTCGCCGCGCAGCTCGACAGCATCGTCAAGGCGCGCGGCGGGACCGGAGCGCCGACCGGTGCCGACAGCGCTACCCTCCGGGCCGCCGTCCAGGGGATCGTGGATCGACGGTTCAATCCGCCCACACCCGGGAACGCCCCCCGGCCCGGACCCGTCCAGTGCCACGACATCACGGTGTATCCGGCGCTCGGTGTCGCAGGGGGGGCGTGCGCCGGCTACGGCCTGCTGCTCGACATTCACGATCCGGTCCACCCGCGCCGCATCGCCGCGGTGGCCGACTCGAACTTCGCCTTCTGGCATTCGGCGACGTTCAACAACGACGGCACCAAGGTCTTGTTCACCGACGAGTGGGGCGGGGGTCTGGCGCCCAAGTGCCGCGCCACCGACAAGCCCGAGTGGGGTGCCGACGCCATCTTCGCGGTGACGGGCGACGCGATGACGTTCCGGAGCTATTACAAGATGCCCGCGCCGCAGACCCCGTTCGAGAACTGCGTGGCGCACAACGGCTCCCTCGTCCCCGTGCCCGGGCGCGACATCATGGTCCAGGGCTGGTATCAGGGCGGCATTTCAGTGTTCGACTGGACCGATGCCGCGCATCCCAGGGAAATCGCGTACTTCGACCGCGGCCCCATGGACTCGACCAAGCTGGTCGGTGCCGGCTCCTGGTCCGCGTACTGGTACAACGGCTACATCGTGAGCTCCGAAATCGGGCGCGGGCTCGACGTGTTCGAGCTCGAGCCGAGCGGCCTCTTGTCCCAGAACGAAATCGACGCGGCCAAGCTGGTCCACTACGACTATCTGAACGTGCAGGACCAGCCGAAGATCACCTGGCCTGCGAGCTTCGTCGTGGCGCGCGCGTATCTGGACCAGCTGGAGCGCTCCAACAGCTTGGCGCCCGGCCGCGTGGCCGCCGCGCGAACGGCCCTCTCCCGTGCCGAACGGCTCTCCGGGCAGCAGCGCCGGGATGCCTTGACGCAACTGGCGACTCAGTTGAGCGGCGACTCAATGGGAGCACCCCGGCTCGTCGTCGACGGGAAACCGATCGATGGGCAGGTGGCTGATCAAAGCAAGGTGCGTACGCTCGCCGGTATGGTCACCGATCTCGCCAACGGGGGGCGCTGAGGAGCCCGCAGCCGGGCACGCATGGCCGAGGGCACCGCCCGGGTCGAGGCGTTCAGCGATGGCGTGTTCGCGATCGCCATCACGCTCCTCATTCTCGAGATTCGCGTTCCGCCGGCCGGCGCCGCGGGGGGACTTTGGGCCGGTCTCCTGGCGCTGTGGCCCTCCTACGTCGCGTTCCTGCTCAGCTTCTTCGTCGTCCTCGTGATGTGGGTGAACCACCACGAGCTGATGCGACTGGTGCGCGTCGTGACCTACCCGTTGCTGTTCGCCAACGGCCTGCTGCTTCTCACGGTGACGTTCGTGCCGTTTCCGACCGCGGTATTGGCCCAGCACCTCGCCACTCCCGAGGCGAGGACGGCGGTGGCCCTCTACTGCGGGACGTTCGTGGTGAACAGTCTCGCGTGGGGCCTGGTGTTCTCGACCATGCTGCGCGGCCGGCTGTTCCACGCGGGTGTGGATGCCGGCACCATCCAACGTGTACGCCGGGCGTATCTGGCTGGTCCAGTGGTGTACGTCCTCGCGACACTGGTGGCGTTTCGCCAGCCGCTGCTGGGCCTCGCGCTCAACGCGTCCCTGTGGCTCCTGTGGATCCGGCTCGGCTACCGCGAGGCGGCCGAGGGGCGCAGGAGCGGCTGACCGGGGCTCCTTGCGGCGGCGCGGCCGCGCCGCAGTTTATGGCCTGTCCGCTGGAAAGGATATCAGCCATGGCGATCCGCATTGGTGACGAGGCCCCCGATTTCACGGCCGCGACGACCGAGGGCACGATCCACTTTCACGAATGGGTGGGAGACAAATGGGCGATTCTGTTCTCCCATCCCAAGGACTTCACGCCGGTGTGCACCACCGAGCTCGGTTACATGGCGCGCCTCAAGCCGGAGTTCGACAAGCGCAACACCAAGATCATCGGCTTGAGCGCGGACCCGGTGACCGATCACGAGCGCTGGCTCGGCGACATCAAGGACACGCAGGGGTACGCGGTCAACTACCCGCTCATCGGCGACCCCGACCTGAATGTCGCCAAGTTGTACGACATGATTCACCCCAATGCGACCGGTGGGAAGCGCACCGCGGCGGACAACGCCACCGTGCGCTCGGTGTTCGTGGTTGGGCCCGACAAGAAGGTGAAAGCGATGATCGTGTATCCGATGAGCACCGGGCGCAATTTCGACGAGGTGCTGCGCCTGCTCGACTCCGTGCAGCTGACGGCCCGGCACACCGTCGCGACGCCGGTGAACTGGAAGCCGGGCCAGGACGTGATCATCCCGGCCTCGGTGTCGGACGAGGACGCGAAGAAGAAATACCCGCAGGGCTTCAAGACGCTCAAACCGTATCTGCGCACGGTGCGGCAGCCGCAATAAACGGAGGTGCTCATGACCGGCCTGTTGACGCTGTCGCTTCCCATCCTGGTGTCGGCGGTGCTGGTGTTCGCCGTCAGCTCCGTCATCCACATGATGTCGCCCTGGCACAAGAGCGACTACCCCAAGCTGTCGAACGAAGACCGGGTGATGGACGCGCTCCGCCCGCTCGCCATTCCGCCCGGGGACTACATGATGCCCCGCCCGTCGAGCCGGGAGGAGATGCGCACCCCGCAGTTCGCCGAGAAGTTCAAGAAGGGCCCCGTCCTGATGCTCACCGTGTGGTCCGGTGGCTCCATGTCGATGGGGAAGCAGCTGGTCCAGTGGTTCGTCTACGCCGTTGTCGTGGGGTGCTTCGCCGGCTACGTCGCGGGACGCGCGCTGCCTCCCGGCGCTCCGTTCCGGAGCGTATTCCGCTTCGCGGCGGCAACCGCCTTCGTCGGCTACGCGCTCGCGCTCTGGCAGATGTCGATCTGGTACCGCCGCTCCTGGCTCACGACGATCAAGGCGACGGTGGACGGGTTGATCTACGCGCTGCTGACCGGCGCGACTCTCGGATGGCTGTGGCCCCGATAGGGCGGCCACGCTACGGCGCGATCACCGCCCAGACGCTGCTGGGCTCGCTCCACGATCGTGCGGGCCGCCATGCGCCTGAAGTCGTCCTGACGACGGGATGACGTCCGCCGTCGCCGCGCCCGCTGCGGAGGCACCCGATCGCGTGCTCCGGGTGATCGCCGTCTTCAAGTTCTGTAAGGCGGCGTTGTTGGTGGTGGTGGGTCTGGGCGCTCTCCAGCTGCTCGATCCGGCCATGGCGGCGCGGGCCCAGCGCTGGGTGGCGGCACTGGCGTCGAGCAACGACCGCGGCGCGGTGCAGCAGGTCATTGCCTACGTCGCGGGGCTCTCTCCCCACCGCCTCGAGGCCGTCGGCGTGGGCGCGTTCCTCTACGCCGGCTTGTTCACCGTCGAGGGCCTGGGGCTGTGGCGGCGGAAGCGATGGGCCGAATACCTGACGGTCATCGCGACTCTGTCGCTCGTGCCGCTCGAAGTGTTCGAACTGACACGGACGGTCACACCGTCCCGCCTCGCGGCGCTGGGACTGAACCTCGCGGTGGTGGCGTACTTGTTCCGGCGCATACGGCGGCGCGCCGGTGCAACAAACAGAGGCCCCATTCAGGGCACCTTCGAAAGATGAAAGCGGAACCCCCGAGCTCGGCGCGCGTACGACCGGGGTTCATCCTCAAAGACTCGGGAGGTGCGCCCATGAAACGTTTCACCGGACCTCAGTCACCGTTCCACGCCGCCCTGCTCTCGCTCGTGCTCGTCGCCGCCCCGGCGTGGAACGCTGGAGACCCACCACTGCGACTGCCCGTCGAGGCCGTGTTCAACGGCGTAGATGCCACGGCCAGCTCCGTCTGGGACGGCACGCTGCGCGTGGCGGGCGGCGGCCATGTTCACATCGCGATCCAACAGGTCGAGACCCCCGAGCACGCGGCCGACCCCGTGTGGCACGTGCGCTCCCGCTGGGAGGTTGAGCCGGGAACGGGTCGTCACGGGTTCGTCGCCGATCTCGAGGGGATGGTGGACTGGAAGGCCGGCGTCGGGCATCTGAGTGGCGTCATCAGCGAGGGTTGGAGAAAGGGCACGTGGGTGGTCGCGGACACCCGCCTCACCAATGGGGACGTCGCCGGCACGCTGACCGTGCTCCCGGCGCTCGCGCAGCACTAAGACAGGGAGGGGATCGCACGCCGCCGGGCTTCCGCGACCATTTCGCATCGGCGGCGCCGGCCTATGCGGCGTTTCGCCCGCGCTACCCGGCCGCGCTGTTCGCGGCGCTCGCCGCGCACGCGCCCGCGCGTCGTGTGGCGTGGGACTGCGCCACCGGCAGCGGGCAGGCGGCGATCGGACTTGCCGATCACTTCGAGCAGGTTGAGGCCACGGACGCGAGCGCGGCGCAACTGGCCGCCGCGCTCGCGCATCCCCGCGTGCGCTACCGCCAGGCCCCGGCGGATGCGAGCGGGTTGCCTCCGCGGTCCGTGGACCTGGTGACGGTCGCCCAGGCGCTGCACTGGCTCGACCGCCCCGCGTTCTACGCGGAGGCACGGCGGGTGCTCGTGCCGGGCGGCGTCGTCGCCGCGTGGTGCTACGGCCTGGTCGAGCTCGGCGCCGGCTTGGACCAGCTGATCCACGCGTTCTACGAGCAGACCGTGGGCCCCTACTGGCCGCCGGAGCGCGCGCTCGTCGACTCGGGTTACCGCACCATCGACTTTCCATTCGCCGAGCTCCCGCTCCCGCCGGTCACCATGGAGGCGGAGGTGACTCTGGAAGAGCTGGCCGGCTATCTCGGCACCTGGTCCGCTGTGCTGCGCTACCGCGCCGCCCGGGGTCACGACCCGGTCGCCCCGTTGCTCGATCACCTGGGCCTTGAGTGGGGTGGCTCGAAGGGGCGCCGCACCGCCCGCTGGACGCTGGCGATCCGCGCCGGCTGCGTCTCGGCGTAACCCCTATTGCGTGACGTGGTGTGTCCCCCGCAGCTTACTGTCACCAACTCTGCCAGCCAGGAGCCCGAGCGATGTCGAAAGGGGACGACCGCAAGCTGGCCGCCTTGGCAAAGAAGAACGCCGCCAAGGCCGCCAAGGTGAAGCCCACCAAGCGCCGCCGCTACGACGACACCCTGCCGCCCGAGCGGGAGGAAGACCTCGAGCTGCGGGACTTCTTTTCGGAGATGAAGAAGCGCGAGTTTTAGGACGCGCCGTCGTCGGCTGCCGGGTCAAGTCCGGCTGGGCCACGGCGGTACTCGTGACCGGCCCCGCGGGCTCACCCCGCGTGGTGGACCGCCGGGTCATCGAGTTGAGTGACGCATCCCAGCCCACCTCCCGCCAACCATACCACGCCGTGATGGGGGCCCGTCGGGGCGACCGGACGGCGCTCGAGCGCCGGCTGCGAGGCATCGTCCAGCGCGTCACGCGGCGCTCCCTCACGCGGCTGCTCGCGGCGTATCGCCGTCAGGGCCGCACCGTGCGCGGGCTCGCGCTCGTGGTCGGGAGCGTCATCGACCCGGCCGTCATCGGCAACGATCACATCCGGGCCCACGCACTCGAGGGGCAGCTGTTTCGCACTGCGCTGGAGCGGGCGGCGGGGACCGTCCGGCTCGCGTGCGCGACGCACGTCGAGCGCGGTCTGTACGAAGCGGCGGCGGCGCGGCTCAAGCGGCCGCCCGCCGAGCTCAAGCGCATCGTGACGGAGCTGGGGCAGGCCCTGGCAGGCCCGTGGCGCGCGGACGAGAAGACAGCGACTCTGGCTGCCTGGATGGCGCTCGCCCGGGCGCATTGACCGGGCCCGCTCGCCACGCTAAGTTGTTGTGCGATGCCGACCTACGAGTACAAGTGCCCGGCCGGGCATGCCTTCGAAAAGTTCTACCCGACGATGAACAACCAGCGGCGGGTGAAGTGTCCCACGTGCGGCAAGCTGGCCGAGCGTCAGATCTCGGGTGGAGCGGGGCTCGTCTTCAAGGGTTCCGGATTCTACATCACCGACTACAAGCGTGCCGGCGCCGGGAACCCCGAAGCGGCGGACGGACCGAAGCCCGAGTCGAAACCCGAGGCCAAGCCGGGGCCCGAGTCGAAGCCCGACAGCGCGAAGAAGAAAAAGCCCTCCGGCGACAAGTGAGGGCGCACGAGGCGATCCGCGCGGCGCTGGCGGCGGCGGCGGCGCGGCTGGGTGCATCCGTCTCCGCGGCCGCAGTCGAGCTGGAGCGCCCGCGCGACCCCGCGCACGGAGATGTGGCGACGAACCTGGCGCTCACCCTCGCCAAGTCGCTTACGCAGAAGCCCCGCGCCGTGGCCGAGCGGCTCGTCGCGGCACTGGAGCTGCCGCAGGGGCTGGTGCGCGAGGTCGCCGTGGCCGGGCCGGGCTTCATCAACTTCTTTCTCGCCGAGGCGCAGCTCGCATCCGTGGTCGCCGCCGTGCTCGCGGCGGGCGCGCGGTACGGGCGCAGCGACGCGGGGTCCGGGAAGCCCGTCAATGTCGAGTTCGTGTCGGCGAATCCCACCGGCCCGCTGCACGTGGGCCACGGTCGCCAGGCGGCTCTGGGCGATGCGATCGCCGCCCTGCTCGAATGGACCGGCTGGCGGGTGACGCGGGAGTTCTATTACAACGACGGCGGCGCCCAGATCGTGAATCTGGCGCGGAGCGTGCAGGCCCGGATCCAGGAGCTGCGCGGCCGGACGGCGCCGCTGCCCGAGGGCGGCTACCACGGGGAGTACATCCGCGAGATCGGGGAGCGCTATGTCGCCCGGCACCCCGAAGATCCGGACGGTGCGGACCTCGAGGCGGTGCGCCGTTTCGCCGTCCAGGAGCTCCGGGAAGAGCAGGACCACGACCTGCAGGCATTGGGGGTCACGTTCGACGTCTACTTTCTCGAGTCGTCGCTGTACGCGTCGAGCAAGGTGGAGAAAACGCTGCGCCAGCTGGTGGCAGCCGGGCATACGTACGAAAAGGACGGCGCGGTCTGGCTCAAGACCACCGACTTCGGCGACGACAAGGACCGTGTGATGCGGAAGCGGGCCGAGAAGGGCGGCGACTATACCTACTTTCTTCCCGACGTCGCGTATCACGTCGACAAGTGGCAGCGCGGCTTCGCGCGCGCGATCAACGTCCAGGGCGCCGACCACCATAGCACCGTCACGCGGGTCCGCATCGGCCTGCAGGCGCTCGACATGGGAATTCCGGCGGGCTATCCCGAGTACGTGCTGCACCAGATGGTGACGGTGATGCAGGGCGGCGCGGAGATGAAGATCTCCAAGCGCGCCGGGAGCTACGTGACGGTGCGCGAGCTGGTGGACGAAGTGGGGCGCGACGCCGTGCGCTACTTCTTTCTGATGCGCCGGGGCGACTCGCACCTCGTGTTCGATGTAGACCTCGCCAAGAGCCAGACGGATGAGAACCCGGTCTTCTACGTCCAAATGGCCCACGCCCGCATGAGCGGGATCTTCCGGTTCGCGGGCCGGGCCCCGGACGTCGTGGTGGCGGAGGGCGTGGACCTGGGGATGCTGCACGAGCCCGACGAGCTCGACCTGATGAAGGAGCTGGCCGAGTTTCCCGCGATCGTGGCCGGCGCCGCGCAAGCGTTGGAGCCCCATCGCCTCACCGGCTATCTCGAAGACCTGGCCCGCCTGGCGCACGCGTGGTACCACAAGTATCGCGTCCTGGGCGAGCCGGAAGAGCAGGCGCGCCTGGTGCTGGCGGCGGCCGTGCGCCAGGTGCTCGGCAACGGCCTCGGCCTGCTGGGGATCAGCGCCCCGGATCGGATGTGAGGTGAGCCTGCTCGTGGTGGGCTCGATTGCCCTCGACTCGGTGGCGACTCCGTTCGGCGAAACGGCGGACGCGCCGGGTGGGTCGGCGGTGTTCTTCGCCGCCGCGGGTGCGATCCTGCACCCGGTGCAGGTGGTGGGCGTGGTGGGGAGCGATTATCCGCTCGCCGCCCTCAAGTCGCTCGAGGCGCGCGGCGTCGACCTCTCGGGCGTGGAGCAAGCGGCGGGCGAGTCGTTCCGCTGGAAGGCGAAGTATTCCTACGACCTGTCCAGCCGCGAGACGCTCGACACGCGGCTCGGCGTATTCGCCCAGTTCCGGCCCAAGCTCCCCGCGACCTTTCGTCAGGCGCGTTACGTCTTCCTCGGAAACATCGACCCGGAGCTGCAACTGGGAGTCCTCGACCAGATCCCGCACCCGGCGCTCGTGGCGTGCGATACGATGAATTACTGGATTCACTCGAAGCGCGACCTGCTGCTCGAGCTGCTGC
>Ga0209577_10000081_pt1 | contig 87790 bp, 75 predicted proteins | sample GraSoiAngelo_109_FD_185874 | JGI IMG/M metagenome (GOLD analysis project Ga0209577, IMG submission 185874) | Grasslands soil microbial communities from the Angelo Coastal Reserve, California, USA - 14_0903_12_20cm (SPAdes) (version 2) | ecosystem: Environmental > Terrestrial > Soil > Grasslands... | reverse complement strand
GTATTTAACCCAGCTCGTGTAGCTTTTTAAACGACGAACAGCCGAACCCTTCGTGATTTGTGCATTCACGAGGATAAGCTAAGCCGACATCGCTATGGCTTAGCTTATTCATAAACTAATATTTTTTTAACAAATTTGTTACTTTAATTATCACCAGTTAAATAACTAAAAACATTAAAGAGAAAGTTTGTCTTTCTTACTTAAATTTCTTCAAGATTCAGATCATATCTTTATCCAGTATCAAAGAATAATTGATATTATTCTGGACATTGGCGTGTGATCGTTGAGGTATTATTGTTCTATTTACTAGAAACTAAACTTCCCTGCTGATTGTCCAATCTTTACAATTATTACTGTATCTCCTTTTTCCTATATCTCATAAATAATGCCTATACCTAAAGAAAATACGCTGCTTCACTTTTTCTTCGCAATGTATACGGATAATAATTAGAATAAAGAAAAAGGGGTTTTAAGTATGAAAGCTATAAGGAGGTTTCAGCATATAGCCAATTGTGAAATTTATATTGCTATTAAATTTACCCCGATGTCATTTTTTTGCTCCTATAATATAGGATTTACATATAGATTTTTATATAATAAAAATAATTCTAAACATTATATTAAATTTTGGGTTAGGTTTACCTTTTATTATAAACCCGTTAAAGCATAGAAAATAATACCTAATAGAAAATTAAACTGCAATAACTAATCTTCTACCAAAAGATTAGAGTATTGGTCATAGTAACGGTAGAGTAATTATAGCTAAATGCATTATTAATATTTTATTCCTTAACTTTTTCTTAATCTATAAAAAAGTTATAAAATATCTAAACCAATTGCTAATTCTGCATTAGCTATGTTTGGCCTAATACATTATAAAAGCTAATTGAACTTACCAATATTAAAATTACAATACTAAAGATTCTTAATCTGTATTTTGTATAACATAGAAGGATGGAAATATTTAAAAACTAATGGTTGTAAAATAGGTAAGGATTTGGCTGAAATATAAATTCTATAATAGCCTTTCTTAATATTTTTATTATGAATGGTGCAAATTAATTTATATTTTTTTTCTAATACAGATTTTAAAAATTGAACTTCATCATATGTGAAGTTATCTGTACAAAGTGTTACTCCACCTCTTTCTACATGTTGACCATCATCCATCAGTCAAAAAGCCAAAGCACCAGGTGTTAATAATTCCTCAATGCATTCTGGCACTATTTTAATATATTTTCCGGTTTTTTCTGTTTTATCTAAAAATAATTCAGAAAAAGGGTAGAAAGCTGAACATTGTTTTGTACTAAAATTATATGAATAATATATAGTTCCCTTATAACGCTCATCAGTATAAATACGTTCTTTGGGTTCAGATAAACAAAAACTCTTCATAATTTCATATAAAAAATATAAGTAATCTTTGTTGTCTAAACCTTGGTCAAACTTTATTTTAGCATTTAAATTACTACCCGGTATTATGTGCCCATCTCCTAGCAATACACCCACTATAAGATCTTTATGAATTTGAGACAAATTTAATAAATTTATCATGTCTAAATACTTTTTCATGAAAAATTTTGTTTTTTTAATGTATAGCCTTTTTGTAAATTTTTTGCCTATAATAAGGATTTTTTAAGATCAATTATACTTCAGTGACTCCAATCTTTCTACCAAAAAGATCAGAAGCTATTAGGTACTAATAACGATAAAGTAATTATAGCTAAACATATTATTAATATTCTATTCCTATGCTTTCTCTTAATCTATAGAAAGCACTAAAATATCTAAATCAGTAATTGATCTAATATGTTATCTAGGCTAGGTAACTTATCAATATTAAAAGATTAATAACTTTCCCAATTATAATGTCACTCCGCGAAGTAAAAACGGACTAACATAAAATGATAAAGATCGACCGGTTTAAAACAGATTTTGTGCCTGCCATTGGGACGAAAATAAATCAAAAGAAAAGATTCAATTAAAGTTAAAGGTTTAGATTTAGGGGTTAGGTTTACTTTTATTTTAAACCTACTTATCTAATTTGTAAACCATTGAAGTATGCATGTATTCGATAACTAGTCCGCGTAAAGTTGCTAAAGATCTACCTGAAATATAGATTCTATAATAACCCTTTTCAGGATTCTTATTGTGAATCGTACATTCTAATTTATATTTATCCTCCAAGACCGATTTTAACAGTAAAATTTCACTAAGCTCAAAATTATCCGTACAAAGTGTTACACCCCCTCTTTTAACATATTGGCCGTCATCACAAATCCAAAAGGCAAGAGCACAAGGTGTTAATAGTTCAAATATGCAAAGGGGAACAATCTTTACACTTTTGTTAACATTTATAGTGTTATCCATAAACAATTTAGCAAAAGGGTAAAAAGTAGGGCTTAACTTTGTTCAAAAACTGTATGAACAATATTCTTTATCGGCATAACGTGGATCTATATATTTACGTTCTGTTGGTTGAGGATTTGCACTATATTCCTTCATAATATTAAAAAGATAGAATAGATAATCTTTATTTTGAGATCCTTGACCAAAACTTAAACAAGCTTTATTACCGTATATTTTTATGGAACTATCCCCTAAAAGAGTTCCAATAATTAAATCTTTGTGTAATTGGGGTATAGAATTTTTTTTTATTTGATCTAAATAATTTTTCATTTATTATTTATTTTTTTATTTAATGTATAGCCTTAAAATGATATTGCTCCTATGAGCAGAAAGGTGCCAAACTGCGTACTCAATATGTACTCTCTGACGCAATTAGCCTGTTATCCCTAGCGTAGCTTTTTTTCATAACCCAAGACCCTTTCCTTAATGTATCTTGTGATCGTATGCCCCGCTTACGCGACTGATAGACTCGTAAGTCTGACAGTAAAGCAAGTTTCTGGCCATTGAACCTTTTCAGAGATAAAAAATAAAAAAAAATCGCTTTTTATAAGGTTAAATCAACCAAACTTAAGCAACTAAATAATATATTACCATACATTATTATAGTTAATATATTATACCTCTCTGCTATTTTCCATATAGGTAACTCTTACTACTAAATAAATAAAATCTCTAACTTAATAGATTTATTCTTGATTAATTTTATATTATAAAAATTTAAATAAGATAATTAAATTATCTTAAACTTAATTAAATTTAAAAAATACGAATACTTTTTACTATTTTGGACTATACCCAGGTACTATTTATGGGATCTGTGCCCCGCATAAACTGCCACCTAGCCAATATTCTTATATTCATTAAAATTAATGATAATATGGTCACCCTAATTTAACAATTTGTTATTTCGGGGGAGATATGCTCAGATGTTATGTTTTCATAACTTAATCTGGCTTCCCAGCAATATGATAGTTAAAAGTAAAGGTGTTTCAATTACATCTAACCAACTACCTTGTCCACTACAACCTTATTCTAACATACCACAATAACTAGCAACAGTAAAGCTGCATAGGGTCTTCTCGTCTATCTAGAGGTAAACAGTATCTGCCAACCCTGATTAATTTAAGATGGTTTAACCATCAAGGAGTTACTTCCACCGTGTAGTGGATAAATATATTCTCCCGCCTCCTTACGATTTTGCACTCGTTACAGGGTTCGACTGTACATTCGGACGGGCATCTCAGCCCAGCCCCGGTGAACCAGTCTGTAGCGACATTTACAACTGCCGACGGTCTTTAACTGGGATGTCATTAACCGTTTTCACCTTTCTTTTTCTATAATAAATGAATTGTTCGGTTGTATCCTTGCCTCAATTCATAATTAAAATTGTCTCAATAAACAACTATTTATAATATACTCTAACACGTTTAACTACATAATCTTTCAATGTAATTTCATTTTTATCGTCTAAATGTTTACTTAATGTTTTAATGTTAACCCCTATAAGGTTTGCACTTTCCTTTAAGGAAAGCACTCTTAATGTTTCACCAACAGGGGTTGTTATAATGTATATACAACTACAACTCTGATGTATTATAACCTTTGAATTAATGTCTCGAACACGTCCATCTACCAAATGCTCAATTAAAGGTGTACTATTTTTTAGTAAAGACATTTCCTCATTAGTCAAAATTTCAGTTTCTTCTTTAGAAGAAGATAATCTAAAATTATTCATAGTAAAAGATAGTTTTATTATTAAAGATTTCATTTGGTCATTTCTTTGAATTCCATAATAAATAGTCCTACAAATTATTTTAAAATCATTAAAATCTTTACCCTTTTTACTTAAGAAAACAAGCTTATCAAAAAAAGGGATTAAAAAATTCTGCAAAATATGAAGATTTTTAATTAGAAATAAAACACTACTTCTACTATTACCTCTAGCTTTCTGTATATTTATACCCATTCCAGCTGTTTGTTCTAATTTTCAAATAGAATTACTGTCAAATCCTAAATTTTCTTTCAAAAACTCTTTAATTTTAACAATAACTGGAAGCTGTAGTTCAGTTAAAACTATCCCAAAAGTAGGATTTAAATCATTTCTTAATAGATTGAAAGATCCCTCCGCCTCTATAATACCTAATAACCAATAAGTTGTTATTTTGATCCCATGGTGAGAGGGCAAACAAAAATTAGTACGATTAGTATTCATATTATTTTTGAGATTTAAGATAGTTTCTTTTAATTTTTCAGTAACTATGCCATCTCTAGAATAATATAAATTAAAGGCTTCCTTAAAATCTATATAATCCAAATACTTAGTAGTATTCAAACTATATTTATCAAAAATAGCAATTAATTTCTGTATACCCTTTATGTCATTAACAGTAAATTTACATTCATTATTACTTTTTCGAACTGTACCTATACCCAACGACTTTTGAATAGTGTATAAAACATCAATATCATCTTGATGTAATCCTATTGAAAACATAAAAGTAAAACGATTAATTTTACCTTTATCATCTTTTTTAGGTACAATACTGAAAGATGATTCTCATCCGAAAACCCTACAAACCATTGAATGAATTGGACTTTTTCAATATTAATGCCAGAAGAAGCAACAGGAACCAAAATGGAAAGGCAAAGGCAAGAAGCTAAAAATTCAGATCCCTCGCTTGCGCAAAGGAAATAAATATTAATAGCCACACCTAATATTAATGCACCGAACACCCCAATAATTCTTATCATTTTAAAGATTAAATTTTGTTTATTGCAGTATTTCCTGCTTAATTTGAAAACACCTGATGATTTTTTAGTTATCCAAATATACATTTGAAATACGTTGAGTTTGTTTGTTTTAAACAATTATCCAAATTACTTTGGAATAGGTTGAAGATTAAATAGTTATCCAATAAACCACGCTGCTAGCTGCATCCGATAAAGTAGTATTATTATAAGTTTGTTTTATTTAATTACATTCACAAAAAATATTATAGAGTTGGATTCTCACCAACGCAGCAAATCGCCAATTTTTATATTACTTTTATTAAAATATGGCTACACGTAAGCACTGCTATTCCAATTTCACTGAGCCAATCATAGAGACAGCTGTTGTATCGTTAAATCATTCCGCTTCATAACTTCACCTTGGATAATATCTTTAGGTTAGGCTGTTGTGATATCTTTAATCTTAAAATACTTGTATTTCTCTTAAGAGCCACTTTCGTGGTGACTAGAGCGCACCTTACATATTATATGAAGAAGCATCCGCTCGTTGCTCTTTTACAGACAGTTGTTAATCTTTTACACTAAGTCTGATTTAGATCCGCGGTAATCCATTTTACTTTTGTCTATCTCTTTTAATATTACCTTACCTCCAGTAATTAATGGAGCCAATTATAACGTTTCCAATATAATTTTGGTTAAAAGAGCTTTAGGATGTTCCCGGAGTTTGCCTCTTTATTGCACATTCAAATCAAGTTGCCTAAACTGATTTTTCCATTACCAGGCATATCTGCCTATTTACTTATTTTATTATAAGTTTTATTTCTTTTGTTGTACCCTAAGAAGAAGAAACACATTATTTGAAATCATAAAGTTGTCTTATTACTTGTTATTCGTAAATGATTGTTATTTTATATTTTTCTTTGAAAAGTTTTCCATTTTCAGCAAAAGTTTTAATAGTAGGGCCCGTAGTAATATACTCAGGAGCAAAAGACAAAGCTGCCTTTCTCAAAGAAGAATATGTCATTGTTATACCAGATATTATATTAGTAACATTAACTTTTATTCCTTTGTCAACAATAGGAGTAGTTTCTTCACTTTCTCATTGACAAATATAACCATTGTAAGGTTTTTTCGATTTAATATATCTGTATAAAGTTGTTTTATTAGCAGGAGATATACTATTAAGATAAGTTATACATTCACTTATACTATCAAATAGTTTTGTGTTATTTTTATCATTAACAGCTCTTATAAACACTTTTCTGCCTAATTTTTGAATATTTTCTAATCTATCTTTATCCAACAAAATATTTATATCTGTTTCTGACATATTACTTTCTTTGACTCCAATGATAGGTTTATCTGTAAAAATATATTTATCTAAATAAACCGCACCTGTCTTTAAACTATTACTAAATATACTATAATGTATCCTTAACTTAAAAATAAAATCTTCTTGAATATGTGAAGAATAAATTAACTCAGATAAATCCTTTGTATACCCCCGGCACTGTAATTTTACCTCTTACTGTACCTATAGATTGTATAAATTTATCTGATCTTATAGTATTTGAATCTAAATTTGAAAATTCTAACCTAGGAACACTAAGTATTTTTTCTAGAATGTCTTGAGTAATTTTAATACCAGAAAAAGCTAAAACTTTATTTACTTCAAATGCTGTTATAGGTTTTCCTTTATTAATATATTTAATAGCTAATAGGTGTGCAGGCATTAAAGAGCCTAATATAACTATTGGCCTAACGAAAATTATAAGTCAATTTTTACCTTTTCGATAAGATAACGACCTTTTAAGACAAAAGAATTCGTTTTCTGAAAATTATAAGAGAGTGTTGATTGTGCTATGCCCAACGCCTTTCCTGCTTTACTAATTGAAGCATAGGTAGAATAAACATTTGTATTAAGATCAAGAACCTTTATAGGTGTACCTTTAACTGAACTTATTTTTGATTTTGTTTCTTCTGAAGGAATTTTACCAAATAAAGGGTGATTTTTACCCAGATATTTACCTTTTCTTGCTTCACTCATTTTAAGTTTAGTTTCTTCAGAACGTATTCAAGCTCTCATTTTTATAAGAGTTTCTTCTGAAGTTTTTTTACCTAAACATGATCCAGCAATTGGTAAGATATTATACTTTGGTTTTAATAAATCCAGATAGTATTGCTCTCAAAAAATCACACAAGGTGGTTCACAATATTCTAGGATATCCAATTTAAATTTAGAATGCCCGTATTTTAATAAAGAGCTATAGATAGCACTTTTTCCTCTGTGTAATTGAGTCTTCATACTTTTTTCGGAATAATAGTGAGATAATCTATAATATAAATCTACTCCACCACCTATATAGGATTTTCCTGATTCTAAATTAGTTCAAATATAAATACCAGACTTTCCTTTGTTTTCTTTCAAAATCTGTTCCTTCTGAAGATCAGGATTTGAATAAGTTGTTCTTGGATTTAAATTGTAGGAACCCCTTAAAGATCAATCAATTGTAGATTTATTGTTATTAGTAGAATAGAAATTTACACTAATAAAGAAACAAGAATCAAAACAATTATGAATTAAAAATGGGATTTCATCAGCAAGAATGGGAACAAGAGTACTAAAAAGAAATATAACAAAGAAAAAAGCAAACCCAATGAGCACAGAGAAGACGATGTCTGTTAAGCGAAGACTTTTATAAATTTTCATATTTTTTTGTTTTTAATTTCTTAATCTATAGAAAAGCACAGACAATGACTCTCCGATTACTCTCTTAAAAAGAAATGCTATCACCTGTGAATCCACCGTACAGCAGGGGTATCAGCCCCACCGTCAGGCTTCGCCTAACAGACTTACGCCTATTACATTGGGAGTAAAAGTTTTTACTTTCTCTTTCTAATAAAAACTCAACCCCACGAGGATTCAAGTGGGCGAGGGGTCTCAAGGGAGGATCATTATCACCTCTTTAATTCTTTATCTTGTGTCTCCACAAGCCTTTCACGTGTCAAATTTCTTCGGAAGATCCTAATCATTGTAATTCACTGTTTTATAGGTATCCGCTAATTTTGGTAATAGTTGAGTCACCCAACTCAATATTCATGCAAGACCGCATTTAACGGCCAGGGTGTTCCGCTACCTTAGGACCCTAACGGATAAGGCCGCCATTCATAAGAGATTCCTATTTAAGCCTATGTTAAACACTGAGCTTATTTGTTATCCTTCAAACATTGGGCAGAGCTCACACTTTATACTTAGATTTTTATCTTTATGCAAAGTGCTTTGTTTTAATTAAACAGTCGTACAACTCGATTTTATGCTACCTGAACACTACTTAATTTTAATGGGGCGCTTAAATAAGCGCCCCCGTAATGAACTGTACTCCTTATCCCTAAGTTACGGAGCTATTTTGCCGAGTTCCTTTATGATTGTTCACTCAAACGCCTTCGTATTCTCTACTTGCTTACCTGAGCTGGTATTTAGGTACGGTTAAGTGTTTATCGTTTTTCCTGAACTCTTCATCACTTATTATTTACATCAGATATTGGGCCGCGCTCACTCTATCCAGAGGGCGTGCGACCCCAGAATGTTTAAAAATTTAAAGGTTATTACTTTATAAACAAGGTTTTCTCATCGTTTAGTCCTTTAGGTTAATAAACTTAGAGGCCGTTACTTTTATCTATACCATAAGCTTAAGGCGAGGTCAACCTATAGATTGGCCTTTATCATTACTCATGTCAGCATTATCACTAGAGTTATATTATTTTTTCTTAAAAAGAACAAATTCTTTTATATCCCCTACGTTCCGCTACCCTATAGTTATACAATCTAAATATTTATAACTATAGACAAGGTTTCGGTATATTATTTTAGATCCGTTAAATTTTCAATGCCTTTTTACATTGTTAACCAGTGCTCTGTTACGAGGTCTTCAAAAAAATGGCTGCTTCTAAGCCTATTTCCTGATCGAATTAAAATCAAAAGACTTCCTTGATTTCACTTAATAATAATTTTGGAACCTTATTATAACACTTGTTCTGGGCTGTTTCCCTTTTGACATACAACCTTAGCATTCTATGTCTGATTATTCAACATTCATCATTACCATTCCTAGATTAATTTCTCACCAGTAAAATCTTCACGATTCCCCGAATACTTCATATACTTAATAATAAGAAGTTAACGTAAGTTTTTAATGAGATCTAAAAATTTCTGTACCTGCAATGATGTTATTTAAATGGCCTACTTAGATAGGTTTCGCGGAAAACCAGCTATCCTAGTCAGTTTTGTCTTTCACCAACTTACCACAATTCATCGGATATCTTTACAACGATAACCCGTTCGAACTTTTATAATTCTGATTATGGTAAGATCACTAGGTTTCGGGTCTAATTTTAGATATTTTTTCATATATATTATAATCGTTTTATCTGGGCAATACTGCTTACATCTAATATTAACTTGCTGACCCATTATGCAAAAGGTACGCTCTTATTATTTATTTAAATTTGTTTTCGAGCTGCTTATAAAATTACTATTTCATATTATTCCCTCTCGGTACTATTCACTATCGCTAATATATCATATTTAGCCTTAGAGGAAGGTTCCCCTTTATAATTCAAACAGATTAATATCCATTTTACTTATTTATTTATAGGCTTTTCTATTTTCATTCACACTAATAATAGAATCTCCTTTGATTTATTTTCCTAAAGTTACTAAGAGCCTTCTTTTCACTTCGTTTTTTTTACTTAATTTCTCTAAGAGTTCATGTGTACTACTAAACACAAATTAAATAAATAGTTGTTCTCTCTTGTGATATATTGCTTATAATCCATAATAATTTCTTTATATACTTTCCAAGATAATTTAACCCTCCCCACCTAAAAGGCGAAAAAAAAAAGGAATTAATAATAATCTGGTAGATAATACATTCCATATCGTTTAACATTACTTATAGAAAACTCTTAATATATTTAAACCATTATTATTAACATTACATATTTGAACAAAAACCGTTGCTCTAATTGCTCCTGTATCCACCTACAAAAGAGAGGTGGGGCGGTGCCATTGGAAGCGTAGTGAGGCCGTAGTGCGGCCCCTTTGGGCGGGCATATCCGCCACCGCAACGCATACGAAGCATGAACCAGGAGCGAAGAAAGTACACAACGCTAGACTCTCTATACTAATATTTACTTTGTATAAAGGAAAGAATAGATGGGGCGCTTAAATAAGAGCGCCCCGAAGGCCGAAATAAGCATTTGGATAGATAATTTTCTTTTTAATCACAGTTAGAGTTTTGTAAATTTTTATAATTTTAGTTCTAGCGGAGCTAGGAGTGAAGGAATTTTAGCATACAATAAGGGTATATAGAATTACAATCAAATGATTGTAAGTTTTTACCTCTCCCCCCCATCTAAGCTGGTTTCGCTGCAGCATGCTTCTTGTCCTCCGGACATACAAAAGAAGAGAAGGGAGGGAGGAGTGAGCGAAAGCTAAAAGGGGATAAGAGCACTCTTTTTAATGTTTCAGAAGGATCGCAATATTCTAAGATTTATAATTTAAAATATTAATAATCATATAACCCTAGAGCCTTACTAAAATATCCACAAAATCTACTTAAGAACCAATATTTTTTCTCTTAGGTATCCGACGCATTTTAATAAAACCTTTCAGGTTTATAATTATTAGTAAAATAAAAAATTGTTTGACATTGATAAAATACTATCTGTATAGTTAGTTAAAAAGAAAGAAGACTTTTCTTTATAGTTATTCCTATTGGTTCTTGTAAACGTCTAGGGTAATATGCAGTTAATCAAAATAATATAACTTCCATTTTAAATGTATCAAAACTATACATTAAAAATAAGTGCAATAAATCATCATAGTATCTATTCATAGGCCTAATAATATAATGGGGACGCTTAAATAAGCGCCCCGTAATTAGGCTGGGAGGATGCGAAGCTTGGCTTGCCTAGCCTAAAAGGAGCCCCCTATAACAGCGTAAGGGCACTACTCGATTTAAGAATCTAAATAATTATAAGCTTCAAATGCCCACGTTAACAAAAAGCATAACTATCGTATGGAATTGAATCATAATTAAAGAAGAATCCCTTTGTACCGTGTACGAAAGTTTTTATAATACTATATTTCGGATTATCAGGATTTGAACCCAAAAAAATCCCGTCCCAAACGAGACGCCTCAACCACCCTGGCTCTAATCCGTATATAGAATATTATATCAGATTTTGGGGAGGCGCTTCGCGCCCCCCTTACTAATACTAATTTGTTTTATTATTAGATACCGCCTGAGACTAGGATAAATATTAGAACGTTTTTCCAGTATCGGTTTAAGATACTACAACCACTGTTCCTATTGCTTCACTCAAATTTATAATGAGCTCTTTCAACTTTACCTAATGTTATGACTTATTAGAAACTTACATTTTTCCTTAGCCGAAGACCAAGCCTCATCTGAGTATTTTAAACCTACAATCTTTAAATTTTCTTAAGATTTTAAGTATAAATATAAATAAGCGCCCCCACAAACTCCAAATAAGCCTATGTAGTATTACCTCTTTACTTTATTAATTATTAAATTGCCTTTGTCAATCAGCTAGATCCATTTTATGCTCTAGCCTAATTTAAGGTATCTCCAGTTTAACATTTTTAAATATATTTACTTATAGAAATATATTTAAATTTTAATAATATTTTACCTAAATAAATATTTAAGCTTATTACAAAAACAAATTTAAAATTATATCCGAACAGCCGGCTAACTAAGACAAAATAAAAGGATTTAGGTTTAAATGAATTAAACCCTATACACAGCCTCCTACCTTTTTTCTTGTGCTTTACAAAATATTGCACACAGAAGATATAAATACCTTACTCCGCAAGCCAACAAAAAAATACAAGAGAGAAAGCAAAGGTAACCCTTTGAAATGGCTAAAAAGGAAATATAAATGGCTTGAAACTATTGTTCTTCTAGTCAAGAATTAAAAAAAAACAAGTGAGCTGGGCAGGGTCGGGCCCATGAAAAGGTTTTCCTTTTTTAATATAGTTAGAAAGGGTATCTCTTTTAATAATTATGCCTAAATTAATTCTAAAATAAAGTGCGCAAGAAACTAAAGAGGGAAATTCTAGTACATTATCCTGAGGTTGAAGAATAATAGATTTACTTCTTCGACTTCCTGAAGCATAAAAAGCTTGACGCTCTTTATTTAATCAATCTAAAAACTCAGTCTCTGATAAGTTACTAAGGTTTGCAGTAATAATGGGGAAACTTAATAGAATAAAAAGCCCAAGGAAAGGGATTTTGGTGTCTACATATTTGGCACAACTAGACGGATGTATACCTAAATGTCTTTTTAAACTAATTGTGGATTGAGCGTGATAATAAAGAATTGTTGCAGTAATATCATAAATGTAGACGGATTTTCCTAATTGCGGACCAAAATTTACAACTCTTAATGTATTTAAGTTATATTTTTTATCCAGTAAATGATATTGTTCTAAGAACAAACAATCAATATCTTTAAATCGATGTTTATCTTTTCTTGAAAATATACTGAGCTTTATACGGTTTCTGTTGATTTTGTCTAATATAATTAGAAATTGCTTTATGATTAGGAAAATTTAAGGCTCTCGCAGCTTCACTAATTGAATCATAAGAAGTAGTAGTATTATTTTTAATATCAGTAACTTCTATTTGTTGAGAGGGTTTACCAGCTCCTTTAGGTCTTGGTTTACCTTGCTTAGCCTCAGACATTATTGTTTTACTTTCATCTGTATGATTTTTTCCATACATTGGATGATTTTCTCCTGTAATACCTTTCTTAGCTTCTGATATTTTTGTTTTAGACTCTTGCGAATGTTTATAACCTAATAAAGACCCAGCTTTTTCTAATATATTATATTTATGCTGCAAAGAGGACAGATAAAAATCCTCTCTTTCTAGACATTTTTCAGGTTCACAGTATTCCAAGATTGCTAGAGCAAAGTTTTCGTGCTCGTATTTTAGTAAGGGCCGACAAATTCCCATATAATTATATCTTTCTAAATATTTAATACTGTAATATTGGATAAATCTATTTCTGAGATTCACAGCAGATCCTATATATTTTTTGCCATTTGTTAAATTTTCTCACATATAGATACCTGCTTTATTTTGATTATCAGATAATATCTTAACTTTACAGATATCTGAATTAGGATAGTATTTTGCTGGAGTTGCCACTGGAGGTGAAGGTGAAGGTGAAATTTTCATTGGACTGTGACATGTAAACTTTGTTAAAAAAAAAAAATGCATAGCTATTATATCATATATTAAATTATAAGGATGAGGCTGTTTAAATGCACTAAGACCATACCTAGTAATAAAAGGTAATAATAACCCAACTTGAGGCAACTTTTCCTTAAAATAATAAGCCATACGTCGAACCAGAAGATTAGAGGAACCCACGTACTTAAAATTTGAAGCTATGTGTGTAAAAACGTATACCCCCAGCGAAACCACCACTATGTACAGATTTTCCTACTACCGCAGTAAATGACGCTTGCGTGTCTTTTGTAATTGGTAGGTCAAATTATATACCTTTAACGCCTAATAATTCTTCTAATTTTTTTTCAGTAATTGCAACTTTTTGGTTAGAGAGTATATTATTTATTACTGTAGCAGTAGTTGTGTTACCACTATTAATGTGATCTAGAGCTAAATTTTCAGGACGATTAGATATAGATTGTTTAATCTGATTATCTTTATTTAAAGGGGTTAGGTTTACTGTTGTGTAAACCCTATTGCTAAGAAAACCAAAAGAACCACAAGTAACACGAGAACCACGAGAGAAACAGAAACGCGCAGGAGAAAGGATAAATAAATTAAATACAAATTGAGTCATTACTGATTTTCCAATCATGTCAAAAACTTTTCAATCGATACAGATTGGATAACGATAGGCATAGAGCTATGTAAAATACCGCACACCTCGGAACATTGCATTTGTTTTCCACTTAAAAACAAATTGGACTATATCTTCATCAAATTATGCTTCGACGCTTCACTTGCAGTCTCTGAGGATCAAAAAATAGAATAAAAACTCTCATATTATCTGATTACCTGCTGATTGTCCATTTGTTACACCTTTAAGATTCTTACCATTTTAGTACTTAAAGTCTTAGGAGTTTCCAGCATATAGTGAAGTTTAACACTAATAAATTAGTGTAGGCCATAAGACCATAGAAAGTCCCCTCTCTATTAATAAGAACAGAAACTTGATTTAAACGCGACAGAAAATTACAATTAAGATTTCTTTTATAAAGATTATTTTTTTATTTGGTCCTATACCTGTAATAGTTCCTTTAAAATCAGGCTCATAATAAAATTCATATTGTCCCTTGTATAACTTAGGAGGATTCATATAATTTTTTACAAATCCAGTATCATTTACATGCTTTCTTCCTAAAAAAAACAAGCAAGTCTGATACAGTATTAAATAATAATGCAGTCTTATTTTTAGTATCAAATAAAACTATTGACTTAGATAAACTGGATTTTTTACGTTCTGGATTACGTACTCCAATTCTACCTTTTACATCCGTTTTTCAATCTGGGTGCATTACAAAGAAAACTGTATCTCTATTTGGACCTACCATAACTGGACGTTCTAGATTTATATACCGTCTAATATATTTACTGTCAGATTTTCCTAAAGACTCAATGCAGCATCACTAGGAGTATCAAAAATTCCATACAACGTTTTTTTAGAGCAAAGAGTTTCCCTTTTTCAAATTGTCATAAATCGACATCTGAGATGAGCGGTAATTCTGAGTGACAATATATAGGTGAATCCTGTGATAAAGGAAGTGAAGGATCTACTAAAAAAACATTCATATTTAAAACAGGACTAAATACTGAATAATTTTCCAAGTTAATGTATCGAGCTAATGTAGTATTAGGTATGCCCAAAGAAATAGCAGCTCTATTTTTAGAAGGATAAACTAACAAAATTTCACGATTTGGACCTTTAACTGTTAGTGGTATTGAACTATCAAGTTGTGGCAAATTGCTTTTTTGTAAATTAACAAAAGGAAAAAGAACTGTGAATCCACTATTTAATTTAGGTAAATAATGAGTTAAAAAGGCTTGTTCATAAAGACGAGCTTCAAATTGCGTAAAAGATCGTAAAATAGAAAGAGATTCTATTCCTAAATCTAAACCAGGATTTTGTTGTAAAAAAGTAATTATATAATTATTTGTAATAAGAATTGGCTTTCAAGTAAATCGCTCTCAACCTAATTCTCTAACTGCAAGATATAAAGCACTATTTCCACCTCTAGATGGACGAATACTATTTACCAAATGACTCTTAAACCTAGTATTTAAACAAACTGCCGAACCTATGTATTGAAAACCTGTTTCTATACACTCAATAAGGTAAACACCAGATTTTCCATTAAATATATTAGGATGGTTTTTTTTGTCATTACTTTTAATAAAATAATTATCATAGCCTGTTATTATAGGCTGATTGGTCGCAAATATCCCAATCGAACCAGACAGAGTTAATAAATGCAAACAATTGTTTTTAAGATATAATTTTAAAGGATCCGAATCTTTTAAATTTTCATACATATTTTCCAATGTTTTTGAAGCATTTCTTATATTTTTAGTTATATTTAATTTAATCAATTTATTATCAAATTTAAATAGAACAGAAGCATTGTGATTTAACTGTTTCATTATAAATTAGGAATATTTGAATTTAAATTTATATAGGCTTTTAAGCCTTATGGTTATATTATTTGTTCATTCTCTAGTTTATGTCCTAGAGAAGGAATATAGGTATATTAAATGTTAAATTTAATTAAACTAGTAAAAAGAAAGTTTAATAATTTACTATATCATTATTTTTTGTTATATCATATTTCCTATTTTATTAACTAATCGGATTTATGGATAAACAAAAATCGAGGAGCTTTTTAATATTTAGTTTTTCTTATTTTGAAACACAAGATTTTTTGTGTTTTTACATTAAATTATTAATAATGATTACTATTACTTATAGAAAATTCGATTGCGCTTTCTATTTTTTACTTTATAAACAAAAAAGTCCTACAGGCAAGAAACTAGCGTAGCACCAATTATATTATTTTTAATCATTTGTCATTCCTTAAAAAATAATTGTATTATCTGTCGGACTATATCTTGATTGTATTTAAGGAAGAAAAAACTAATCATACAATACACCTCATATAGTCTCTGAGGAACTTTTTAACTAACTCTTTTGGCTTAGGTATACACCGCACTACAAAAACCCTTGGGACCGATCTGAGTTATTAAAAATTAATTTCCTGCTGATTGTCCATTGTTTGCATCTCAATCATTTTTACCTTATTAGTATATTGAGCTTTAGGATATTCCAGCATATAGAGGTAATGGGCCTAATAATTAAAACCCGGATAGGCGTCACATTTAATAGCTAAAGCGGGTGATGCAAAGGAATGAATTACGTCGGCACTAGTGATGATAAATCTAACATGAGTAAGTTCTGGCAGTATAACTCTATTATCTACTTCTAACATTCTTAAACCACCATCTTCTAAATCTTCTTCAGGAATCATGTAAGAATCAAATTCAATATTTTCATTATCATCATTTAAAAAATCAGAATATTGATAACTTCAGTATCATTGATGCGGATATATAATATCCGGTCGACTGTACATTAAGCATCAAATAAATTAATAATTTGATACCCCCAAGTGACCCAGTCTGTGGCAATAAATAAAAAAAGAAACAAACTATTTACTGACAGTCTTGTATTACTATAATAATATATTAACTGTTTTCACTCGGGTCGCCAAAAGAAAATGAAATTTTCTTTGAAGAACCCTGTCGGGTCCTTAGGAATAAATTGATACACAACGTAGTGATCTTTTTACCCCACGACTATCATATATATGTCTGGAGGTTAAAATATCTTCTATATTCTTTAAAATTATATCCCTAATTTATAGTGCATAGAAGAATGAATGTGTGGCAACACTCATTTTCTTAAAGTTGGAACGGATGAACCTTTTATGTAAATGGAGTACTTATCTATAATACCTATTTTTTGAACTATACAATCAAGATCAAATTTCTTTATTAAAATATTAGATAAAAATTGTACTTCTTCTAAACTAAAGCTATGGGTTGAAATTCTAACTCCAGGTTTAGCTCAACCTCCATCATCCATTATCCAAACTGCTAACGCTAAAGGAGTTATATATTGTTCTATGTTAGAACTTATTACCTTTTTTCCATGTTTGTAAAACATAACATGTATTCAATTAAAACTTCTAAATGTAAAAGTATTAAACTCATATCCATAATGTTTTGTAACTAGATCTCGTTTTTTTAGTTTTCTAGTATACATTCTAGGTTCTAAGTTGGAGCAATAACCTCTACTATAGAAAAAATTATATAATCAAAATAAATACTCTTTATGAATTACACTTTGTCTAAAACAAAGTCTTGTGCCTTCAACAGACCTTTTTATAGCACAACCTCCTAATAATGAACCAATTGTAACTGAGAATACATCGGCTTCATGAGGGCCTACTCTTTTAATAGGTCTTGAACGTGTATGGAAATCTCTTTTTTGTATTATAGAAGTTTTAGCATTGTCAATTTTTAAATAATTTCTTCCTTTATTCATTCCAGATTTTATTTGTCTAATTTTTTCCAAACCTTCGGAAGTTAAATGTTCTTTTCTCTTCATAAAATTAACAACTAATAAAAAATCCTCAAAGTCCAATCTTTTGGAACTTTGTAAGGGGTATTTGTCAAAAAAAGGAATAATTATATCCACTATATCTGAAAATTTAGCGACTACAAAATTTACTCTAGAATTTGTAGGGATTTTCATTAGGTTACCACAACCAAAACATTTTTGTATTTTTTCAAATAACTCGACATCACGAATATGTTGAGTAATATTAAAGTCAAGTTTACATAAGAACCTAGTTTTGGTATTGTTTTGAGTAATATTTACATAAAAACAACCTTCCCCATCTATGAATCCTCTAAGTCAATTCATATCTAGAATTTCTATTGATTTTGCTAAAGGTCTTTCTACAGGATTTATACCTGGAAAACCTTCTTCTAAAGCTGGAGATAGTCCCCTATTAAGTGAAGCCCGTAATTCTACGATTTTTATTAAACCTTCTTTTGTTAAATGTTCCTTTTTAATAATTAATTCAACAATGGTTTTAAATAATTCAAAATCCACCTGTTTTTGAGTTAATAAAGGATATTTAATAAAATGGGGAATAATAGTAGAATAAATATCTTTTGTAGATTTTACAGAATAAATAACATGGTCATTCCTTTTACTTGTTATTATGTTTCCGACACCAAAAAACAATTGTATACGATTTAATAATGCTATATCTTTACCATGTAACTCTATAGCAAAAATTGGTTTAACACTTCACCCTGATGCCCGATCATTGCTCTTAATGATAGAGATAATAAATGAAGATTCTGCATCCGAAAATCCCGTTACCCAGAAGGGATTTAGAGGACAAACCGGTTTGTCCCGCCCTGCTGAATCTGCGAGGGCTGAATTAGATGAATATTTAACCGGTATCGAATGAAGAGTCCTTTTGGTAACGATAGAGAAAGAAAGACAATCACCTAATAATGAACCTACAATTACCGAAAGTACTTCAGAGCTATGGGGACCTATCCGAGAAGCAGCTTTCATTCTAGTATGGAATTTTCGACTATGTAAATAATTTATAGTATTTTTATTATTTAAAAATAGAATATAGTTTCTTTGACCAAATAACACTAAGCTAGTGGTAATGGTGTATTTTATTTTATTTAATATATATGATTTAGGGCCATCTTGACCCTCTGCAAGTACTGACATAGCAGGATCACTTACTTCATCCATTAAATATAATAGTTTAAAAGAAGGGAAAGCTATTAATATTAATATTAAAGCAGGTGTAATTGTTCAGACTAATTCGATTAAAGTACCGTGGTTTAAGTATTTGTGTGAGATTGGAGATTTTACACTGTTGTAATTTGTAATTACAGACACAAGAACCCAACCTACACCAAATAAAATTATAATTAGATAAAACATTATGTTGTCATGTAATTCAACTAGCCCTTCCATTTGTGGTGCAGCACTATCTTGGAAATACAAGCCCCAAGGTCGAGGAGCATCACAATACTCATGAATGTAATTTAACAATAATTGAAACATTTTTAATTTTTACTATTTTCACTTTAGTTGGTTTTATTAATTAAAAATTAGTTATTCCCTCGCTATTAAGCGGTGATTGGGAGATTGATCTAATTAGCATTCAGCAGCTTTATGATTAATTTCAAAAGCTTACCGACTAATTGCCATTATAAGATCTAGAATAATTATATAAACCTTAACATTTATAAATATAATTAATGGACTTTTAATAAATAAAAAACTATCATTATATATTTGAATATTATTAGTAGAAACTTTAGAATTTTTTTATTACAAGGCTTAATAAATTAATCTTAAAAAGGATTTGTAATAAATTTATTTGATATATATTTTAATAACTCCCTACCCCGAGAGAGAAATGAGTTATTTTTGTAGTTTACTACAAATTAAGAAAAATTATAATTAATTACATTAATTATTTGGATTGGCTTACGGAGCAAATGGACCCCACTCTCATTATAGTTCGTAAATATTTTTTTTTATTTACCGCAATTTGGAGCGCGGCCTTCGGATTAATCCAACTCATCTCTTTGAGAAGGGGACAGGAGCTTTGCTTCGCATAGAAATTACTTTAATTACATCAAGATAAAATAGAGAATGTAATTAAGTTAAACAGGGCATCGATAGAGTTCTAATTAGAAACGCATAATACGATTCCCCTACTAATCTTACTGTTTTATAAATATATTAGGTAACTAGCACAATAATGAGATAAAAATGGGTGCTTAAATAAGCGCCCCCGTAACTAAGATTACATCTCAGATTACTAAAGCTGTAGTATATAAGAACCCCCCATGAAAGAAGAATTTAATTTTCTATAGTTTAATAATAAAGATTCTGGAAAGACTTAACCTGACAAAACGAGGTAATATGAATTTAGAAAATATATAAATAATTGTTGTTAATAATATAAAAGCAAAAGAAACTTGATTGATAAAGTGGAAAGGAACTAATTGAGGCATTTTAAAAATATGTGAACTTTTTTGTTAAAAAAAAATGCATAGCTATTATATCAAATATTAAATTAGAAGGATGAGGGTATTTAACATCTGCTAGGATTATTCGAAACCCATAATTTATCATAGGCCCAGCATACATACTCCATATAGTACATGAAATCTAAACTTCGATTAAGCATGCTCCACTATATATCCATACGACCTGCGGATGAATTTGCTTCTAGTGAGACTAGTATTGGAATTTTTTGTAATATACCTAGATTCAACATCTACGTCTTTAGGTTTAGTGGTATTAGAATAAATGGAGACCACTAGAACACTCATTAGTAAAAGACCCGTACTTAATTCACCGTAGAATACAAAAATCCATTACGATCCTCAAGAATAAATAGAAATGAACAAATAAAAGTCTGCTTTGCTTTTCCCTGTTCCGTAAAGCTCAGGAAGTAAGAAAATGAAAAATGCCAAACTTTTAAGTTAAGATTGATAAAAATTTAGTTTCTGTATCGTTTTTATTACAAATAATAAGTAACAGCAAATAAATTGTAATAAAGGTTAAATAAAAATAGCCTACACTCCGTCGCTCCGCTAGATCAACAACAACGTCAATACTGATTCCATTTCCTCTGATCACGAAGTTTTTCCAATTCTAGGAACCGTATAAATAATTTACGATTGGCTCTACCGTTGCAGAAATTTCTCATCTGAAAAGAATTAACCTTACTTCTTACTCCAAATCCAAATAATGCAAACAATCAATCTAGAGGAGCAGGCTTTATTTTAAACTTACTTACATTCGGAAAATGCCGAGTAAAAATTAAATGTATCTAGATTTAAGAACCCCAGTAGTAAATAGATACAAACAAAAACAGCCCAGCCAAACGTATGTCCTATACGCCCCATCCCTCGCGTATAATTGTGAAGTTCCTCCACTTATTAATACTTCTCCAGATTATTCTACTTAAAAAATATAATATTAATATACCTAAAAGAGTTAATCAATAAAAACTACTACAAGTCGCTATGCCCAAAAAAATACCTAATTTATTTTCATTTACGTTGTTCTATCAAGTTTAACCAATATTCCATTGGTTTTGAGTATTTATTATCTATACTATATAATAATTTAATTATTTCTATAGATCCTTGTTTAGATAAATGACGCTTATTGTTATAAATTTCAGCAACTGACAAAGCTATATCAAGTTGAGGCTTTCTTCAGTATAACCACTCACGGTATTCTGCTAGAAAAGGTAATATTTTTTTAAATACAATTTCTCCTGCAAAATTAAGTGTAGCCATAGATCCTCCAAGAATATAAATTCTTGGCTCAAGTTCCATAGATTTAGCGACAAGTGTTAATAAATAAATATTAGAATTAATCGCTGTCTGAGCTGCAAAACTAAAATTAATTTTAATATAAAACTTAGGAGCTCTAGCTTTAGGTGCATCAAATACAAACCCTAAACTACCATCCCCTATAAAAAGCCCAACAAAGAGGGTAGATCAATATTTTCTGGAACAACGGGGATTTCAAAAGGATCCTTTATAGAACAATTAAATGTTGAAAGCTTTTCAGCCAAAGTAATTTTACGTTCTTGGCCCTTTGGATTTGTAGAATACACTAAATGAATTAACTCTAAAGCAAGGTTTGCATCAAAAGTTTTTGAAAGAGTATTAGATAGATCATAAATTCTATGTAATTTTCCTAAATCAAATCTTTTTTGCCCATATAAAAATAAAAAATATGGTACTATTTTTTCAAGAATTTCTTGAGTATTATATACAACATATTTAATATGAGGTCTACCTGTGTGATTTAATTCTATTTTTATATTACCCACGCCAAGAATAGCTTGAAGTCTCAATAATAAAATAGCTGATTCAGGATTATAATTTTGTCCTATAGAAAAATAAAAAACTACACGTAAAGAGTCTTTTAGTGGAAAGTACACCCCTGTTGTACCCTCAGCTTGATATAAACCATTTATAAATAACTGAAAATCTTTATAGTTTATTTCAGAGGAATCAAATTGAAATTTATTTTGTATTAAATTAAATTCATTTTTAATTTGTTCTAAGGTTTAATAGTTATTAAACTCATGAGGATAATAGTGGAATCATAGCAAATATAAAAAGAACTTAAATAATAAACAGTAACAAATAATAAGAATCAAATGATATCAAAAAGATATAGAGAAATCAAATTTTTGCTATTCAAGTAAATTAAATATGACATATAAAATATATTAAAAATATTAATTTTTTGCCATTTGTTAAAAATATAGTACCCGATTTAAATAGATAATGGGTACTTTTGCATAGCTATTATATCAAATGTTTTATTAGAAGGATTAGGTTTAACCAAAGTTAAACCCAAAAGAAACCAAAGAATCAAAAGAAGAGCACAAGTTATGAACCTCAGTAATAAATAGATACAAATAAAAAGAGTCAAACAAGATCAACAAAATGCCAGTATAAGATTGCGGCTTCTAAATTAATATGGTGACTATCTGTAGCATGGTAAGCAAGAACACGCCAAAATCCAACAGCAAGGAAAGCAGTACCAATAAGAACATGTACAATATTGTTATCATAAGGCTCTTTATCCCTATATCAACAACTCACGTTGTTGTTCAGACTATGTCATCAATAAAATATAAAATAATATATAATATGGCAGGGTTATTGTAAATAAAATACTCACCCACTAGTCGTTGAACCTTCATATATTATTTTTAAAAAGCTTTTTATTTAATATACGCTTGGCTGCAGATTGTCCTACCTAATAAGATAGGAGTTTTTTGCAATTTACCCTGTTTTTCTGTCAGTCTTATTTAATATATGTCTCAAATTTAAAAGTATAACCTTTATATGATGTACCTGTAATTAAACAATTTTTAATTATTTTTCTAGATATATTAATTTGTAAACTACAATTTGTAATACTATTAAAATATTGTATATTACCTTTAATATCTTCAACTATTATATTTAATTTTTCCGATACTAATTTATCAGTATCTCTTATAAATCTTATACTATTTTTTATTTCATATGGACTTGGTAAAGAAAAAAGATAATATAATTTTTCTATAATTATATTTTTATCAATTTTTATAGCAGAATTACTACTTAATCTATAGTTATTTATTTGGGATTTTATTAAATTTATTAATTCTATACCTTCAGATAAATTATGATATCCATAATAATAAATTTTTACTATATTAGATCAATCCATAAAATCTAAAGATTTTTTAGTTAACATAAAATTAGAATATAAAGGTAATACAGTATTAAATAACACATGTATATTATTTATTTCTAATATTACAAATTTTGCAGTTTTTCTATTATTTATAGTTAAATTACCATTTTTAAAATAATTTAAGATACTTTTAAATAATTCTAGTTCTTTAATATGATTTTCAAATTTTAATCTAGGTACCAATTTATTAGAAGCATCTCCTTCTGTAAATCCTATTAATCAATATTGATCTATTTCCATATTTTGTCTAGCTGTAGAATTTATATTTACAATTTTTATATTTTTATAATATTCTAATATTTTTAATTTACCTTGAGGTGTTAAATGTTCTTTATTTATTAATAAATTAACTGCTTTTTTGAATATTAAATATTGAAAATATTTAGAACTTTTTAATTCCATATAGTTAAATAAAGGTAATATAACATTAATTAATGATTTTTGATCATTAACAAAATAATTACATCTATATCCAGATTTAGAAATATTACCACAATTTAATTTATCTTTAATATATTCTAATATATATAAATCATCTATATGGAGACCTATTTGGTATGTTAAATTTAAACTATTATATGTATTATCTTTTAAACCTTTTAAACTAATATTGAAATTTCCCTCAGCATCTGTAAATCCAATAAGTCAATGTATAAAATTTTTATCTAAAAAAATTGATTTTTTATTTGATTCTACAACTAGAGCTGAATTTTTTAATTGATTACATATTTTATCTTCTTTTTTTATTATTTTATTAAATAATAAGATAAAAATAAATAAGCTGGTAGGGGCTACATATGTTAACCCGTGGACTTCCTTCTGGATTTACTCCACTTCCTCTAGGAAATCCACCTCCAGGATTTGATATAGGGTTAGTGCCTCGATTATCAATAATTCACATTATTGTTTAGACTATATCATCTGCATAATATGCGATATATATACAGCAAAATTCAAAAAACAGGATAATCCTATTTTATTAGTCGTTGAACCTCCATACACTAAAAATTATTTGTAATATATTAATACATGGTTGGATGCATATTGTCTTGTTTATTTCTATTAACTAACCGGTTTTACTTTTAAACTTTATCCAACTATCTTTTTTCAAGAGCTTATGCTAATACTGAAGATTATTTAATGAGCCCAAGAGAGCGTTTAAGTAAAACCGATATAAATCAATTATACTCACAAGAGTTTCATGCAATTAACTTTGTTTGCTAATTAATTTATGGTATAAATTATATTATATTCATAAATTAAAAAGGGCCTACATTTTAATATTTTTTAGATAAATAATAAAAATAATTAATTTAATGTTCTACCTTTATTCATTCCAGATTTTAAAGATTTTATCTTCTTAAGTCCTTCAGGAGTTAAATGAGATTTGTCTTCCATAATATTAGCTATCTCACAGAAATCTCTGTAATCCATAGACTTTATTCCTTGTAAAGGATAGCTTTGGAAAAAAGGAATTATCTTATAAAGAATATAGCTAAATTTATATACAACAAATGTAATTTCATTAGGTCTTGTAGAAACTTTCTCGATATTACCACAGCCTAGGTACTCAATTAATTTAGTTAATAAAAGTTCATCTCTTACATGTTGAGAGATAGAGAAAGTCATAATAATTTGAAAACCTGTTAAAGTTTTAGCTTTTTTTGTATTAACATAAAAACAACCTTCTCCATCCACGAAACCTGCTAGTCAATTAGGATGAGGTATACCTTCAAAACTGACTACTGGACGTAATACAGGTAGGGCAGTAGGGAATTGAATTTTTAATGTGTCTGATATTCCGAAATTCATAGATGCTTTAATACTTATAATATTGCGGATTCCCTCAATATTAGATTGTGCTTTTAAATTTAATAAAGCTATACCTTGTTTAAATAGAATATAGTCAGCCTTTTTTTGAGTAATAAGAGGATATTTATCAAAATGAGGTATAATAACATTAATTATATCTCGGTAAGATTGAACGCTATAAACTACCACATTTCTATTTTTACGTTCTGAAATTATACCTACACCGAAAAAGTACTGTATTTTTCTTAATAACAATGTATCTCTGTTATGTAATTCTATTCTAAATTCAGGTAATACAACTCACCCTGATTTTGAGGTACTTTTTTTATTTACTTTAAGACTAAAGCTTGCTTCTGCATCGACAAATCCAGTAACTCAGTAAGGACAAAGTTCCGGTTCTTTTATGTTAATAGAAGTTGTGGAATATAGTCTTTTATCAGTTTTTAAGGTAGGACAATAATAATTATTAATATTACAGTTAAATAAAAAAATATTAATTCCTAAGCCGTGGAATCCGGTAGAGAAGTAAAAACAAGATCCAAAAGCACCGTCACTGATAGTAAAGGATGAAACTGAATATTCAACACCTTGTAGTATAGTAAATGCTACAGCTAAAACTAAAGTAGCTATTAAACCATATAGTGTGCCAGCCCTATTTCCTTGTATTAAAGAATGATGGGCAAACGTTACGCTTATACCAGATGATAACAGTATTCAACTTTAATTAACGATGATAGGTATATTCTAATACCTATCAGAAGATTTATTACCACTGTGCTAATGGCAACTCCGCTTGTGTGTAGCATGGAGTAATCCTTTCTCTTCTTACGATATCACACTCGTTATAAAGTCCGACTGTACATTTGGACAAACATTTCAGTCTAATCCTAGTGAACCAGTCTGTAGCGACATTTACAACTGCCGACGGTCTTTGATTAGGACATCGTTAACCGTTTTCACTTAATTTTTCTATATGTTCAGTAGAACCGATTCGGTTGTAACCTTCGTTCTGTTCCTTTTTATCTATTTTTTATTTTGAAATACTCCTATTCTTTTTATTTTATTATCTTTATATTCAATGCTATATCCTATTAATTGATTATCTAATTGTCTTTTAAGAGTATTAAATCCTATACCTAATTCTTTAGCAGAATCTGCTAAATTAGGTTTTATTAATATTTCACCTGAAGATTTTATAATTTCATAAATACTACTACTTGATCGATTATGAATTAATTTTTTTGTTTCAATATCTATTTGTCGTCCATCACTAAGATGTTCAATAGTAGCTTTAGCATTAATTATTTCATATTTTTCATGTATACTCATAGGTTCTACTGTTCCTAAATAAGTAGATAATCGGAAATTATTCATAGTAAATGATAATTTAATTATTAAATCTTTGATTATTTTTACTCTATAAGCTCCTATATAAACAGCTTTACAAATAATTTTAAAATCATTAAAATCTAAACCTTTTTTAGAAATAAATTCACATTCATTAAAAAATGGTATAAAGTAATTATTTAAAACATGTATGTTTTTTATTGTTAATGTAGCAAGAGGTTTGCTATTATTTACTGCTTTACTTTTACCTATAGAAATAATAGAAGAAGAATTTAATTTTTGCATTGAATATGTATCAAATCCTAAATTATTTTTGAAATATTTTTTTATTTCTATTAAAAGAGGTAATTGACTTTCTGTTAATTTTATTGAAAATACAGGATCAATAGTAGTTCTAGCAAGACTAAATGAACCATCCCCTTCTATAAATCCTAAAAGTCAACTTTTAGATATAATAAATTGTGACAATTTAAAATTAGTTCGTTGAGTATTCATACTATTTTTTAAATCTAGTATTTGATTTATTAATTCTTTAGATAAACCAGTTCTAGATTTATATAGATAAAAAGCTTTTTTAAAATCTAAATAATCTAATCTTTTACTAGAATTAAGAGTGTAAGTATCAAAAATAGATATTATTTTTAATATATCTTCTTTTTTTGTTACATTATAATAACAATTCTTTTTATAAGCATAAACACTACCAAAACCTAATTTATCTTTAATATAATTTAAAACTGGTAAATCATCTATGTGTAAACCTATTGAAAATTTAAAAGTAAAACCTTTAGGTAGAGTTAAAATTATAAAATTTCCCTCAGCATCTGTAAACCCTGAAAATCATTTATAAAATTCTTTATCAATTTCAATATTAATTGTACTATAAGGTTTATTTAATTGAGGTTTAATGAATAAGCATCGTTGCCATAACATATATGCAATGGCAAGTGGGCCCGGTAATAATAATAAAAATAGAACTAGATTTATAGATAAATTTAACATATAGAGTGGGATGTATACCCACACAGCCACATTAATATAAAAATTATTAATGGCACTTCTAACTGTATTTAGTAAAGGAAGCTCGAACAAAGTCTATTTTATTAATTAAGTTTGTATAACATTGTAGAGTAAAAATGGGGTTTAACCAATTCAATAAATTTAGATTTAGAAGAAGAATTTATATAGAGTCTATTCCTACTATGTATAGAAGAATCTATATCTCAATTATCTTTAAGCGCCGCCTTTCCTTAAACTTAAACTGCAATAATTGTATGTCGTTCAGAGAAAATCCACAAGTATTAAGAATAAAGCCTGACTTGTGGCGTTCACCGTCGTCCATTGCTCAGTAAGCTAAACTTTTGGCTGTTATTAGGCTTCCGATATTATGAGGCACCACTTTTATACCTTTAGGGTAAAATAAAGTATGAAGTTCTGTTATAGCTGCCAATTGACGAGTAACAAAATAAACAGCGGATGTATTTGTTATTTTTACATCCTTTGTTCTAACTACTGTACTTTCTGTACATAGGTAGGAAAATATATTAAATAAATGCTCAAGATAATCTTTATTAACTGTAGATTGTTCAAATTTTAGAAGAGCATTCTCAGAATTTTTTCTTGAGATATATAGATCCCCTAAAATCAATCCATATAGTATTTCATAATCTTTTTTTTTTATTAAAGGTAATTTACTCTTGTTATAACCTCCCGGTTTTACAGACCGATTAATTATGCTTGTGCTTGATAATCAACGGATATTTGTAAAGAAGGTCAGTTGCATAAACTATCTATTTTAATTATAACTAGATTTAGATCATATCATATATCAATATATCAGAAGACACACTTAGCCCCTTAAAAATTGAGTATCTGCGGGCCTTGTTGCAAAAGGGGTTTGAATTGCTCCCAATGGCACCCTTTTTTTGTTGCTTGCTACGCAGCAAGGCGTAAGTCTGGGTATAACCTATTAATTAACTTGCTCCTCCGACTCCTACACAAGAATTATTGGAATTCCACGCCCTTATTTCGTACTCAGGTCAAAGACCAGGGGTGTAAAACTAGAGCCAATTAAAGGCAGGTTCTGATAAATTATACAAGAGCGTATGAATCGTTGAGGTTCTACCTATACCGCTGAGACAAATCATAATTAATTTTTTCACCAAATGCAAATCCGGGTGACCACTTAAAATAAAATTTGATAGATTTACCTGTTATATAGATATTACCTGCGGATTGTTTATATAAAAACCTAGCTGTTACTTGACAATTTCCGGATGAGGGCTATCCCTTATGACCGGTATGCCTAAGTGTAGATTTTCTAAAAGTTCCCCGCATATAGCTCTTTTCGCATCCGCTTTTAAAAAACACACAGTCTTCGTTAGGAAAAATCTTAAAATCGGTGCCTAATCCCTTTAAGCAAAGGATTAATAGGTTCAAGGCCGAGAGGAGGTCATTGAGCTCCTAGCTCAACAGTTGGAGATAATGCACTCAAAATTTAACTAGCCTACACAAATATATATTTTTTATTTATTCTAAATTATATTTAGCTAAAAGGTTAATATACTTAGCGTAGTGTTATTTTAACTTTAAATTTATCTTATGTTCATAATAATTAAGAAAATCAAACTAAAAACCTTAGTTATTTATACTATTTTCTATTTTTATTCATTCCAGATTTTATTTGTTTTATTTTTTCTAACCCTTCTAAAGTTAAGTGAGCTTTATTTTGCATTAATTCTGATACTTTTTTAAAGTCTAAATAATTTTCTTTTTTGATTCCATAAAGTGGATATTTTTCAAAAAATGGTATTATTTTATCTCTTATATCAGAATATTTTTCTACAATAAATTCACCGTATTCTTTAGTGTTTTTAGTTATAAATTTACCACATTCAAATATTTCAATAAAATTTCTAAGAAGATTTTCATCTCTAGAATGTTGAGTTAATATAAATTTCAATCATACTGTTTCACCTAATTTAGATGCCTGAGATTTTTTATGAAGGGGAGCTACAAAAAAACATCCCTCAGCATATGCAAATCCTGCTAATCAATTATAATTTAATATTTTTCTATCTTTCATTTCTGGTATAATAGCTGGCACTATATCTGGAAAAGCGTTCATTAAACTAGAAGATAATTTTAAATTAATAGATGCTTTAATAGATACAATTTTTCTTAAACCTTCAATAGAAAGATGTTCTTTATTTTTAATTAATTCAAATGCTTGTTTGAATAATAGATAATCTTTATATTTTTGAGTTATAAGAGGATATCTCTCAAAATGATCTATAATAATTTTTAATTCCTCTATAGAAGTAACTCTATATAATACTGAATCTCCTGCTAATTTACTAATATTTCCTACACCGAAATAAGATTGAATTATATTTAATAACTCTTTATCTTTTTCATGTAAACCTATTTGAAATGATAATTTAATTCTAAAACCAGAACTAGACTTACTATTTGGGCTTATACCAATATAGAAACAACCCATCAGTAAATCCTGTTACATAGTTAGGGTCTAATTTATTACTAGTACTTTGAGTACTAAATAATTTAGTATTATTTACTATTGGCATGCTATTCTTAATAAATACCAGATTTCTCTGGCGTTAAGAGTACACCTTATAATATAAATAATTAATTTATATTAAAGAACCGTCTACTCGTTGCTCTTTTACAAATAATATTTATTTGACTTAGATCCGCGATAACCCATTATCAGTTTCCATCATCTCCTTTGATATTACCGTACCCTGAGGCATTAATCAGGCCAGACTAAATTTTTGCTTAATCCTTGGTTAAAGGAGCTTTAGGGCTTCCCCGGAATTTGGTTCTTATCCACAATGCATGCACTATGGAAGAAAGCCCAAAAGATCGCAAGAAAAAATAATGCTTCAGATACTATAAATAAAGCAACTCCTAAATTAATACCACGTTGAACTGAACTTGTATGATTACCCAAATAAGTCAAGGTTAATATTCCTCTATATTTATTAAGTTTTATTTAATAATGTATATAAGAACTTGGTATAATTACCAATAAACTGGGATATATCTTAGTTAATGGGTCCTAGATTATTGATGACGTATTAACTCTTTCGTATATTCTCTGAGGAGCCTACTAGGATAATTGTAGATCCGTTGGTTTCCTGCTGATTGTCCACTTTTATCTTTACAAATTTTTACTTAATAAGTACTTAAAGCTTTAGGAGTTTTCAGCATATAGTAAAGTTAATGAAGGCACTAATTTTCGCTTTTGTACTTTAAAAATATTACGAAATTCTACGGTGAAGTATACCCAAGGCTTTTGCTGCTGCACCTATAGAATTATACACAGTAGTAATATTAGTCTCTAAATCTAAAACTTCCAATTTAATACAGCTAGGTTGAGATTTTGACATTCTTATTTTTTCTTCCTCTGTGAAAACATAATTAAATTTAGAACCTACAGTAGGTAAAATATTATACCTTGGTTTTATCAGATCAATATAGTATTACTCTCTATCTCTTAATACAGACTCATCACAATATTCGAGAATATCCAAGCTAAAGTTAGAATAACCATACTTTAGTAAAGCTTTGTCTATATACATGTTGTAGTTAACTAAATAATTTACATTATAATATTGATATAACCTTGCTCTTATATCTTTGGAGCTTCCTACATATTTTTTACCATTAATTAAATTAACTCATATATAAACTCCTGACTTATTCTTGTTTTCTAACAGTATTTGAGCTTTCTGCACATCTGCATTTTTATATGTCACTGCAGGAATTAATAAATAAATGTTATCACCTATATTTTCAAACTGATTTGTAAATAGACAAGCAACAGTCATAACCACTAAAGTGAAACAAAAAACTATACCTTCAGAAATAACATCCCTAAATCAAAATGCCATAGAACCAATTAAAGATAAAAATCCTAATGTTAAAAAATACCCTGCATTAGAAAAACCATGCATTGTTAATACCAAATGTCTTAATCTACTAGACTAGGTCTCATGACTACAAATTATATAAAAACATAATTAAGTCTCATACAAATATTTAAAGATGGCCCATTTTAAGGTAGATACTCTTATGTTTACACATAAGTTGGGACTATATTTTATTTTCTAAGTTGTAAAACCCTTGCAGATGATCCCATACAAAAAAAAAGTTCGTTTATTATTTTTAATTGTTATTACTTTATCCAAAAAACCTTGGTCATATTTACCAAGTTTTTTAAATTCTAAAATTTTTAACCAATCTAAATAATTTAAATATTTGCTACTAAATAAAGTATATTTATTTAAATAACTTTATAATTTAACTAGTACTTATAATATTTCGTTTGACTGTACAATAATATCCCGCTTTAAATTTTACAGAGCTAATAACTAATATGGAGGAGAGTTTAAATCTTTTCAAATAATTATACTTTCTTCCAGTTTTTTTTTGAATCTGTTCTAGACCCTCACTTGTAAGGTGAGTCTGGCTTTTCATTAACTTTACTACCTTACATAAATCTTTTAGTACCTTGTAAAATATACTTTTGAAAAAAAGGAATAATATTTTCTTAAATATCACTGAATTTACCCACAGTAAAATAAACTGCTATGTTACCACTGTTAAAGTATTTAATGAAGCTATTAATTAGCTGATGATCTCTAGAATGTTGAGTTATTATAAATCTTACTTGAACTTGATATCCAGTTTTGTATACTTTAGATTTCCTAAACAAAACATAAAAACAACCCTCAGCTTCTCCGAAGCCAGAAAGTCAATTATGGTCAATAATTTAACTACAGGTCTTGGAACTGGAATAATATTAGGGAAAGCTTCAGTTAATATTCTAGTTAATCCTAAATTAATTGAAGCTCACCATCTGAAAATCCAGTAACTCAATTAGGATTTAACTTCTTAGCCCATACTTCACAAGAATTCGTTGATTAGAACAGCTGCTTTTAATTGTTGCTATGCCCGTATCTCTATAAAGAGAGTAAGTTAAATTATCTAATGAGAAAAAATATCTTAAATGATTCCAATTAAATTTTGTTCTTCTATTATTCATTTCCTTTTTAATAACATTAATTTGCATAATAGTTTTGAGGTAATTTGTGAATAATGGAATTTTGGCTTTTTTGATTATTTAGCCAATAAATTAAACCATATAAGGCATTAATTTTAGAAGTTCTCATTTTTCCATTTATTAAAGAAACTATAAATATTATACATTCTTTACTGCTAAAACTTAAAACATAAGCGTTAGCTCCCCTTTTTTTAGATATAGAACCTGTTATAAGTTTTTTCTGCAATAACACATAAAGAGGTATATCCTTTGAGTCAAAAGAAAGTTTTATAGAAGGATAAAGTAAGTTTACCTTTTTTTGATCTTTCGCTAGTTGGAACAATAATGGAATTATCTTGTGCTTCTATTAAACCCGCTAAATAATAAGCAAATTGATTAGACCTATTAAAATTTGATTCGGAACTATATTGTCTCAAGCCGATCGAGCTACGCTCGATGGGAAGAAACAATCTTCTTTGACTAAAAAAAGTTGTAGAATAACTGTGATAATCCCTTTTAAGGTTTACTACGTATCTATTTCTATATGGCTTGATATTGTTATTTTCTTTATTTTTATTTATATAATAAGACAATGAATTTCTTGACACTTGAAGGGGTTTAGCTGCTTGAAGGAGTGATTTATAGGAACTAGTAATATTAGTATCAGTATCAAGTATTTCAACACATTGAGCTGTAGGGTGGTTAGCTATTAATGTATCACTTCTTTTTAGTATCAGCTGAATGTAAATAACCTAGACTTGACCCTTCAACTTGTATTGGGGTTTTAATAAATCGATAAAATATTGTTCCCTTTGAATTGTATCATATAAATCACAATATTCTAATATCTCCAAACTAAAATTCGAATAACCATATTTCAACAATGCATTACTGATAGGTCTTTTTTCTAGACCTGTCAGCAGACGATATGCGTTATAGTATTGTTTAAACCTTCTTCCAAGATCTACACTGAACCCAATACAAAGGTTACCATTTAAGGTATTTTTTTCAGCAACATACTCCAGATTTCCCTATATTGTGTACTATAGCCGATTTCTTTTGTGTGTCAGCGTTGGCATAAACTACTACAGGAACAAATGCTAGTAAAATAGAATCGTTTAAAATACAGATGAAAAATAAAATATTACTCAAAGTCTTTTGAATTATTAAAGCTAAAGGCAAATATCGCGAATCAAATATAATTTGCATGTAGGGGTAGTACAATCTACCTTTGAAGGATCTTTCTTTTTTAGGAACTATTATTGTTCCATCACCCTCTATTAATCCAGATAAATAATGTGAAAAATGAATCTTACCTGAATTATTAACGGGAGTTATACAACAGAATAACTCAAGCGTATAGTCTCTGAGGATTCCTAAAAAGTCGAAAACTAATAGGTTTCCTGCTGATCGTCCTAGTATTTCAAAATACAGGATGTTCCAGCATATAGTTTGATTTTAAGCTGGCATAATAAAGTATTCACCAGCTGTAGTAAGGGTGAATAATGCTATACAAGTAAATAAAGGCCAAGGTGATGGTGAAACTAAATGAAAAGGATGTGCTTGAAAATTACTTCTCGTTAAATTTGTCATTTATATTTAATATATATTTTTTTATTTATTACCCATGATATGGCCTCAGCCTCAAGCCTTATTTTCCTTTTTTACCTAAATTATTTTGGTTTTTCTCCGTTTCCCTACTGCATTGCAAAACCAATTTATTTATTTTTATAATATACAGATAATAAAAATAAAATACGAAAAACAATAAAAAAAAAAAAAAAACGAAGCACTAAAATTTTATTTATGCCATCCACCCTTGCTGTTACCGTTTTGTAGGAAAAAGGGCATAAATAAAATTCCCAAAGCCTTACCGGAGGTAGGCGAATGGTGGAGAAAATATTATAGGATATTTTACATTTAAGATAATAGTTTAAATTAAAAGGGTCTTCCAAAAAAATAAAGGATGAGCCGCTAGTATCGTTTAATAATCTATCATTAAGTAAACTTAATATTTATGATATGGGGTAATATTGTTATATAATCCTTAAATTGCTTAACTTAAAATGGTTTATCATAAAACCCTTATTCCTATCTTTAGGAAAATATATTTAATTTATAATTTAAACAGCCTGCTGCAGGCGGGCGTAACCACCGCAATGCATACGAAGCTTGCCTAACCTAAAGGGAGCATGAAATAGGAAAAAAGGATAGGCACATAAAAAAAACAAATTCCCCTGAGCACCTGAGACGAACCCGACAAGTCATTTAAGATATTTAATTTCTTAATTTTAAACTTTATTAGGATAAAATAAATAATACATTTCTGTAAAATAAGGAAGGGCTATTGTAAAAAATTGTAAACTAATATTTTGTTTTTCAAAACGAGTCCATGAAGGGTAAGAAGAACAGCAATGAGATAAGCATAAAAAAAAATACAGATAAATTATGAGCTGCAGACTGAACAATTCTAATCTTGCATTATTACTACCTTTAGAAACAATAATTAACCAGCCATCAGAAAGAACTAACCCTACTATTACATCCCTAGGATAAGGACCAAGTCTTACAATTACTAATTCCTTCCGAGTATATTTCTCTCCAACTGTAGATCTTAAATTACTTCCAAAAACTACTAAGCCTTTTTGTGAAGCATCAACAAAGCCTGTAACCCATTTAGGATCTAATCTTTCCTACTATGACTGAGACTGATGCGCACATACACCTCTTTTACCACACTTGTATAATGTCTTATCATCCCTAGTGCTACTTTCAAATTATTTATCTTGTTACGCAAAAGATAAGTATAGGAACAACAATGTAAAAACCTATCCCCCCCTTTTTATATAAGAATTTGGAGAAATTGTTATTGATATAGCTCCGACAAGAGCTAAGAGAAGAATAAACCCTGCTAAAATTAACCAAACTGCATGTGAGGAATATATTATATTACCTATAGCAGCGATATCCGTGTTTTGAGTAATTGCTGTATCCCACTTATTGCTGCTTATAATATAAATTCTGCCAAGTTCTGAATCTAAACTTTCAAAGTTTGAAAAAGGAATAACTGATAAAAGCGGATAATAAAATGCAATTGAAACTAACAACCCTAGAGGTATATTCTGTGTTGAATTATTTTTTAATTCAGAATCTCTGATGTTTATAAGCATTATTACGAATAAAAAAAGCATAGAAACACCTCCTACGTAAACTAACAAATATGAAAGCCCTAAGAAATGCATACCAGTTAGTACTAAATAACACGATATATTAATGAATAAACTTATTAAAAATAATATTGATTGAACCGGGTTTTTAGAAATTATTACAAATATTCCTGATAATATAGAAAGTAGATAGAGAATATCTAATGCAATAGGTTGGAAGCCGCCGTTAGAAAAAATTTCTAATTTAATATAAAAATTTTGCATATTTAATCTTAATTTTAAAACCCTTTGATGTAAAAATCTAAGAGTGATAACTATTTTTTCGACTACACCATTAAAATTAGTGAGCGCAATTTTGAGAAAGGCAAGGGATACTATTAATTATTTTCTTTTATATAATGTTCTCAATTCCTCTATACACTTTTTTTATAACGACCTTTATAAGTTTTTTTTAATGGGGTATTCGATAGTTTTTCTAAAATATTATGATAATCTTCTTTTTAAACATACCGCAAAGACCACATATTCAATTTTTGGTTAAGAGATAAATCCCTCTCTCCTCGAGGGCCCTTTGGGGGTTAAGAGTGGTAACTATTTATAGACTATAACAATACATAATTTAAATTATACTTATAGCACATTTATTATCATATTTTAGTTCTAATGATAAAACTATAAGCAATTGTCCTAATATGTTTATTATTAAGAAATTAAAGTAAACATTAAATTAAAACTGGCTTATTATACCCTTCTTTTTTTTGATTGTCGGCTTCCCACACACACAAATAATAAGCCATATAAAAAAAAAGAAGCTTTGCCATTGGGAGCAATGCTTCGCTACGCAGTATCCTTTGAATAGGAAAACAGAGAAACAAACAAAAAGACAAGATATAGTACTAATTATTATCTTTTATGTAATGTTTTTGTTTTATTAGAATGTTTTAATTTCCTCTTATCTTCTATCAAATCAACCTGTTAAACTTACCCACAGGAGCTAATCAATTATTAATTGACTTTTTTGAAAGTATATCTATCTTTATATGGCTTTTGTTGATTATTAGTAAAATACTTAGAAATTGATTTATAACTAGGAATATTTAAGGCTCTTACAGCTTCACGAATAGAATCATAAATAGTTGTTTGATTATTTTCTTCATCAAATACTGAAATTTGTTGAGATGGTTTTCCAGATCCGAAGGGTTTTGCTTTACCGAAGTTATGATGATTCTCTCCTGTTTTTCCAAACATAGGATTTTTTTCTCCTGACATTGCATCTGATTTTTCTTAACCTCATCTGAAAGATTTTTTCCAAACATTGGATGATCTTTTCCTGGTTTAAAGTGACCAGAATGTTCAGCAGACGACATCTTCTGACGAGTTTCTTCGGAATGTTTACGACCAGACATTGGAGCAGTTGGATTCTTGGCTATATTGTACTCAGGATTCAATAGATCCCAATAATGTTTTTCTCTTTCTAGTGCTTCTCTCTTATTAAACACTACGCCTCCGTCGGTCTATTTCTCTTGGCTAATGGACGTAGGCTATAATCCTTAATTTATCTGGCATAAATAATCCATCTAAGTTAAGTATAGAAAGGTTTTAAGATAAATCTAGTTTTCTTCCTGTATTCATACCAGCTTTGATTCTAATAATTTTTTCTAGCCCTTCTGGAGTTAAATGAGTCTTGTTTTTCATTAACTCAGCGGCTTTACAGAAATCAAGATAGTCCAGTTTTTTATTACCTGTTAAAGGGTATTTATCGAAGAATGATATGATTTTTCCATCTATATCCGAGAATTTTGTGACTATAAAATCTACACAAGATTCTGCTGGTCGTGGCTTAACTTGACCACAGTCCAAGAATTTTATAATACTCTTCATTAATAGTTGGTCTCGTTTATGCTGAGTAATTCTAAATATTAATGACACTGATTTACCAGTTGCAGAACTTGCTACACGAATAGTAAAATTGGACTCGCCTTCGGCAAAGCCAGCTAGCCAATTTGGATCTTGAATTACTTGATCCACAACAGGTCTTGGTACTGGAATAGTATTAGGAAATGCTGCTTTTAACTCGTCTGATAAACCTAAATTCAATGAGGCCTTAAGATTTACAATTTGTTGTAAACCCTCAATGGTTAAATGTTATTTCCGCTATCCTAGGAAATTTGGGCCAACTCTATCTGATAGCGAGCTTTTAAGACAAAAGAATTAGTTTTCTTAAAACGTTTCGAGAGCGCTTGCTGTGTTACCCCCTAACACCTCTGCTGCTTTACTCATTGAAGCATAATTAGAAGAAACATTTGTCTTTAGATCTAGAACATTAATTGCTGTACCATTCGCTTTACTAATTTGAATTTTAGTTTCTTCTGAATGAGTTTTACCTTTTCGAGTTTCACTCATTTTGGCTTTCGTTTCTACGGAATGAGTTTTTTCTTTATGAGCTTCGCTCATTTTAGAAAGAGTTTCTTCTGAATGTTTGCGGCCCAATCATGATCCAGCTGTAGGATTTAGATTGTAATCGGGCTTTAAAATATCAATGTAATGTTGCTCTCTTGAAACTGCATCGGATGGTTCACAATACTCTAGGATATCAAGGGTAAAGTTTGATAGCCCATAATGTAAAATAGAGCTATAGATAGGACTTTTTCCTCTCTTTAATTGAGTCTCCATATGTTTTTTTGAATAATAGTATGATAATCTTATAGATAAATTCACTCCACTCCCAATATAGAATTTAGCATTTAGTAAATTTGTTAAACGATATACTCCTGATTTGCCCTTATTTTCTGAAAGAATTCTAGCTTTATCGGTAACAGCATTGGAATAAATAACGTTTTTGTTGTTTTTTTTCATTGTTTTTTTTTTGATTTAGGAATGTTTGGTTCCCGCCTAAATTCTGACGCTCCTTACGTCTACCCTCAACTAGGTCCTGCCTAGAATAAATTATATTACGGGTTATTTCGGGTCTGGAATTTCCACAACCGCTTATTTAGCTTGGGGATCCAGGCTGGTAGTTTTGACTTTCTCACATACAAAGCTCACAGAATGCTGCCTTCATTTAAACCAACATATTTACGTATTCCTGTGTCTAAAGTTTTAATACATAAACGATTAAAACCTATGCCACCAAAATATCGCAGAATAAGGATAGCTAGCCGGTTAAATAATTTCATTAATTCTACAACTTGTTGTTGTTGTACCTGAAAATATATCTACCTTTATAAGGCTTCTGTTGGTTACGAGCAAAATACGTAGAAATTCTCGCTTGTTTTATATCTAAGGCTCTTGCAGCTGCATGGATAGAATCATAAATAGTTGTTGAATTATTTTTGTTATCAAAAACTTCTATTGATTGAGCGGGTCTTCCAGATCCTTCGATTTTTGGTTTACCTTTCTTAGCCTCTGAAATTCTTTTTTTAATTTCATCGGGATGTATAGAACCTGTAAGAGCATATGATATTTTTGTTTTAGTTTCCTCTGTATGTTTATGCCCTGGCTGAAAACGACCAGAGTGATCGATTCCCTTATGAGAATGCGACATGCTTTTTTTAGTTTCATCAGAATGTTTACGACCCAATGAAGAGCCGGCTTTTTCTAAGATATTATATTCATGCTTTAAAGAGGACAGATAAAAATCTTCTCTTTCTATACATTTTTCTTTATCACAGTACTCAAGAATTGTAAGAGAAAAAGTGGAATGGCCATTCTTTAACAGAGCACGGTAGATATGACTAAGACCTCTTTTTAACGCATCCTCCATATAAGTTGTAGAATAATAAGAAGAAAGCCTATTTGAGAGATCTACTGCAGAACCTATATATTTTTTAGCATTTATTGAATTTGTTCACATATAAATACCTGATTTTTGATGAATTAACCGACTTTTGTAAAAATATATCTGTCTTTGTAAGGCTTCACTTGATTTTGTTTAAAATAATCAGTAATGCTAGATCTTGGTAGATCTAAGGCTCTTGTTGCTTCAGCCATAGAATTATAGGTAGTAGTCAGCTGGGTATCTTGGTCAAAAACTGAAATTTTTTTAGAGGGGATTCCTGCTCCAACTGGTCTGTCCCGCCCATAGCTTGCCCCGTTAGTCCAAACATAGGATGATTTTCTCCTGTACGATCCACCGCTTTCTGAGATGCACTCATTTTTTCAAGAGTTTCTTCCGAATGCTTTCTACTTCTCATTGGAGCACTTGGATCCAATGAGATATTATATTCAGGAATCAATAAATCAATATAATGTTTTTCTTTTATTAAAAGATCTTCTATTTTACAATATAAAATGATTTCAAGAGAAAAATTTTGAAAACCATATTTTAAAATAGCTCTATATATTTTACTATTATATCTTTTACTTTGATCTTCCAAATAACTAATAGAAAAATAATTTGTTAGTCTTTTTGTTAGATTCCCAGCAGAACCTATATATCTTTTACCGTTAATCAAGTTTGTTCACATATAAATAGCTGATTTATTTTGATTTTCAGATAAAATTTGAGCTTTATCAGCCTCAGCGTTAGAATAACTTTTTATTGGAATAATAGCGCACAAGAAAATAGGATCGGAGAAAAATAAACCAAAGTAAAGTAAAATAAAGATAAAGGACATCCTGCAGGTACAAATAAAGAAATATGTAATATAAATACATCAGTTATTAAAAAAATTAATAAAGGGACTAGTTATATAAAGCATATAAATTTTCTTATTAATTGAGTTTTCTCACATATAAACACCCGCTTTATTTTGATTTTCTTGTAAAATTTGATTTTTATTTTCTAGGATATTTGTGTAACTCTTAATAGGACTAAAAATAGGTACAAGCAAAGAGAATAAAGAAGGATCGTAGGCAAAGCTATTAACCCAAAATATAACCAATAAAGATCCTAAAAGAATAATTAATATATTGGTTAAAACTAAATAAGATATTTTATTTAATGTCGGTCCCATTGGTTCTTGTAAACGTCTGGGGTAAATATTAATTAAGAATGTTATAGCTATTAATAATAATACTAACACAAAGCTATACATTGTAGAGGATGATTGGAATAAACCTTCATATATCCCTTCTCATGTATTTATAATTCAAGAGAATAGGATTATAAGAGAAGCTATCCGTAAAAAGAATTTAATTACTGGCCTCAAAGTGACCGCGTTGATTAAAAATAAAAGAGTGCTTCTAATAAATAGCATAACTATTATCTGGAGTTGAACCAAAATAAATTCAATATTAATTTATATTCCGCATAAATAGTTTTGGTTTGATGGGGTATTGTTAATTTTAGAATTTTTCCGCTGCAGGTTCTTTTTAAGGTTAGGTTTATTTTTATAAAACCTCAATAAGCAATGTATCGCATGAGACTAAAAATTCCTCGAAGCGGTGGGAACATACTCGTCGTATAAAGCAATTAATTATTATCTTTTCTTCCAAAGTTCATCCCATTTTTAATCTTTTTAATCCTTCTATTGTCAGGTGAGCTTTGGATTGAATCATATCGTTTCCAAGAGGAATCGAACCTCTATAAAAATATTAACAGTATTCCGCTCTACCATTGAGCTATAGAAACTAATGTAGGGCTTTAGATATTTTTAGATTGGTTAAAAAAGAGTTGAACCCATAAAATACTACCACTATATTTACTTTATACTAACTTAAATCTATTAAAAAATGGTAAGGTGTTATTTTTGAATTGGGAGTGCGGTGCAATGCTTACTCTTGTCCGGAGGACAAGGAGGCAGGAGCAATGTAACCCACTTAACCTCACCCTTTTTATATACCCCTCCCTACAAATAATATGAAAAAAAAAATCTTGATCCTTTAAATAGCGGAGCGTCTTAATTATTCTACAAGTGTATCAAAAAAAAACCAAAGCACCTCGTGTTAATCAATTTTTAAAGCTAAAACGCAGCTTTAGGTTTACTTACATTACTAAATATTGGCGTTTCTGATACCATCATAAAAAAAAAAACAAGAGATAAATATTTAATCTAATAGAGCCAGAAGCACAGACTTATTACCCTTTTAAATAATAAAATTCATTACTAGGAAGAAAAGGATTCGAACCTTTACAAACTTTTGTTGTTGAGTTTACAGCTCAACCCATCTTACCAATAATGGAACCTTCCTGGAGTGGGTTAGGTTTACTTATTTTTTAAACCCATTTTAGGCACTGGAGGAAGCTAAAGGAGAAGGAGCAGTTGCTGATAGGAAAAGGGAGAAGTAATAGGAGCTTTGTGAAGGAATAATACTGAAGGCATATTTAAAGATAAAAGCTGACAAAACTAGGGAGGCGCCATTTCTAATGGAAATGCTAATCTATCTTATTGAAAACATAGCGACCTTTATAGGGTATTTCTTTGTTAGATTTAATATTATAATCAATTCAGTGTCTTGGTATACCTAATGCTCGAGCTGCTTCGCGAATTGAAGAGTAAGGAGTTATAATGTTTGTTTCTAAATCAAGGACTTCTATTTTTTTTAGAATTAGGCATAGAAAATGATATTTTTGAACGAGTTTCTTCTGAGTGTTTGTAATGTGCTTTCTGGCCGGTTTTAGCTTCACTTATTTTTCCGAATTTCAGCACTACGAGTTGTTCCAAATAGCGGATGATCTTCACGTTTTTTCCAAATAATGGGTGATTCTAACCTTTTTTAGCCAGACTCATATTAGCACGAGTTTCGTCCGAACGTTTAATTCCTAAGCAAGATACGGCTTTTTGTAAGATATTATATTCTGGTTTCAAAAGTTTAATATAATAATCTTCTCTTTCCAGACATTGTCCGGGTTCACAATATTCAAGAATGCTTAAAGAAAAATTATCAAGATCGTGTTTAAGTAAAGCTTTACAAATCATCATAGAAGAACTATTTAATAATCCTTTTTTACTAAAATATGTTAAAAATCCCTTCTTTTGGGAATATTCGTTGAAGAGCCAATATACTGTTCCCAGTAGTTAAGTTTTTGAAAAGATATATTCCCGATAGCCCCCTGTTTTCTTTTTGAATTTTAATTCTTTCAGTAGCAGCATTCTTATAAATTTTTATAGGGACAAGAATACAAAGAAAATTATCATCATAGAAAATTAGATAGAAAGAAACAAAAAAAAAGTAAAACCATAAAACTAATTGTATAATTGGTTGAAAATAAAGAATAGATTTTCTTTACTATAGCTCCTATTGGTTCTTGTTAACGTCTAGGGTGATATACAATTTGTTGATTTCTCGGCTCAAAGTGCCCGTATTGATAAACAATAATAATAAGCTATTAATAATAAGCATAATTCTCCCCTGGAATTGAACCAGAAAAGGAATAGTTCCTTTAAACTCCTTTTCGAGAATAAAAGTATGATGGGGTATTGTTAATTTTATTATAAGTCCGCTGCAGATTCCTCTACAACAACCGTCGAATTAGGGGCTTACTTCTCTTATAAAAATCATAAGTCAAGTCTTTTCATACGGTTATCGTATTAATTGAGGCGCCCTTTTCCATAAATCATTTATTATTATAATTGATTCTCCTCCTCTTGCAAGGATTGATTCTTTCAAACCAGGTCCGACTATATCTTCGTATTCCATTACATTAAAAATGGATTCGCTTCAATTTATACTTTGTCATGTTTAAATTTACAACTTGGGGCATTCATTTATATTGTATACTAAAAATTGAATGGTTTAGGTTTAACCTTTTTATTAAACCCCCCTTTTTTTACCAAAAAAGGGAAACCAAAGAAACCAAAGTAAAGAGTAGAATGAGCTATAGAGGAGAACCTTGCTTTTGGAAAATGGGGAATGGAAGAATAGGAGCTTTGAAAATTACTAATATATCTGGCTGAAAATATACCTTTTTTTATAAGGTTTTTGTTGATTATTTTTTAAATAGTAAGAAATTGCCTGCTGTGAAATATTTAAGGCTCTTGCTGCTGCACTAATAGAAAAATAAGTATTTATAAGACCAGTTTCAATATCTGTAACTTTTATTATTTGACGATTGGGTTGAGAAGCTGAGATCTTATTCCTCACTTCCTCGCTATGAGTTTTTCCAAACATGAAATTGTTTACTCCCTTATTATTATCAGATATTTGTTTTCGAGTTTCCTCTGAGTGTTGACGACCTAAAAAAGGGGCTGCAGCTTTCTTACTGATATTGTATTCTGGCTTAAGAAGTTGTAGGAAATAATCTTCCCTCTCAAGACATAATCCCGGCTCACAATACTCAAGAATTGAAAAAGCAAAGTTTTCGTGACCATACTTTAAGATGGAGTTATAAATAAGACTTCTACCTCTCTTTAATTCAGATTTCATTAATGTTGGTGCATAGTATACTAAAATTCTATTATAGAGATTCACAGAAGAGCCTATATATTTTTTTTCATTTATTAAATTTTGTCAAAGATATACGCCGGCCTTATCCCTATTTTCTTGAAGAATCTTAATTTTATCAAGATCTGCATTATTATATATTTTTAGAGGGACAAACGAAAGGCAATAAAGTAAGCAATCATCGTAGCAAGTATAGAAGAAAAAGAAAAAGAATAAGAATAAAGCCACAAGTAAAAGTAAAACAAGTAAAATAAGAACAATTAATATATTGATTAAAACTAAATAAGATATTTTATTTAATGTCAGTCCCATTGGTTCTTGTAAACGTCTGGGGTAATATACAACTAATTGTAACATAATAGCTCCTACTAAAAGGGCAAAACTATACGTTATGGACGCTGAATGGAATAAATCATCATATATGCCTATTACTGTGTCGAATATTCTAATATAGAAGCTGTCATAACATAGAACCACATAATATAGCAGTATAAGAGTGACTACCCTTAATTATTTTCTTTCTGGGCTCAAAGTGCCCGCATTGATATTCAATAAAAATGTGTTACTAGTAAAAAACATTACTTTATTCCGGATTTGAACCAGAACTTTTTACCTATATAAAGTTGAAGTTTTGAACTATAGGGGGTATTAAATTATAGGGGGGTATTGTTAATTTTTTTATAAGTCCGCTGCAGATTCCTCTACAACAACCGTATTTCGACTTAACACCAATTGCAGCCATACATTCGAAAATCTATCCTAAACCATCTTAATAGTCTAATTACTATATTATGATTTAAACTAAACTCAACTTATTGCGTGTGCTCCTTTCAGTGCTTGACGAGTAGTTAGTACCTATCCGAGATAAGTTTCACCGTGCCATGGTGATGCACGATTACTAGTAATTCCTTATTCATGTAGTCGAGTTTCAGACATACAATCCATATTATATCCTGTTTAGGGATTAGCGAATATTCACATTTTAGCATCCCTTTGTTTTAGCTAATGTGGCACGTCTATAGCCCACAATATTACATAGCGATCAAATTTTTCATACAAATAAATAGAGGGGAGCTCTTAAATAAGAGCGCCAGAGTTAAAGTCCCTACGGAAACCTTAAACTTTATGTTAAACCTACAGCCCACTTCAATACACAATGTACAGCCAAAATACACAATGCACAATAGGAGGCATTTAGCTATAATCTTTCTTTATTCATTCCTGCTTTAATCTCTAGAATTTTATTAAACCCTTCAGGGGTTAAATGTTCTTTGTTTTTCAATATCTCGGATACTTTCTTAAAATCAGCAAAGTCTAAGATTTTGGTTCCTTGTATAGGATACTTATCAAAAAAATTAATTATGGATATAATATCTGAAAATTTCATAATTTGAAGATTTACAGAATCATTTGTAATATAAATATATTTATCTTTAACTTCGGACTTTAATTCGCTTGAATATCCTAAGTTTAAGAAAGTAACCAGACCTTTGATAAGCTCCTTTTCCCTAATATGTAAACCTATTGAAAATCTTAATTGAACTCTACTGCCTAATTTATTAGTTGTAGAACTACTAATTTTTATATTGAAGCTACCATCTCCACTAGTGAATCCTGCTATTCAAAAAGGATCAGCAATACCTTTAAAAGTATACTCCGGTTTTTTAAACTGAACAACGTCTGAAAAAGCTTCCTTTAAATCATGAGTAAGACCTAAATTAAGAGAGGCTTTTATTGCTACAATTTTCTTTAGGCCTTCAATAGACAAGTGTTCTTTATTTTTAATCAATTCAAACGATTGTTTGAATAAAAGATAATCAGATACTTTCTGTGTTATAAGTTTATATTTATCAAAATGATCTACGATTACTTGTAATTCTTTAATTGATTCTACTCTATATTGAACAGAATCTTTACCGTGCTTATGAATATTACCTACACCTAATGTAGATTTAATTTCTTCCAATATAACTGTATCTTTTTTATGTAAACCTATAGCAAAAATAGCTTTAACTCTTCAATTAGTTTGATGTTTAACATTATGTTGAATTAAAATAGAGAAAGAACCCTCTGCGTCTGCAAACCCTGTTAAAAACCAAGGGTTCATCTTAGACTGGGGCATTAAAGTAGAATATGATGCTTTATTTATTTGATTAGAAGGGATTCTGACTCGATAGTTTCTTTCAAAACCCATTAGAATATACCTTAAACACATTATAAGATTGTGTCAACTACCGTCTACTCGTTGCTCTTTTACAGACTTTAATTTATAGTCTGATTTAGATCCGCGATTGCCCATTTTATTTTCATCTATCTTCTGACTTATTACCTTACATGAGTAATTAGTTCATCCACTTATAATTTTTAGAATATAGTTTGGTATCAGAAGCTTTAGGGTTTCCCCGGAATTTGATAGTTTCTCCCACTTGAGCAATTTCCCAAATCGCTCGGCAGGTCATGAGGACTTGTCTTTATCCCATAAATACATCTCATGTCAAGATGAATAACTTTATAATTTATTTCATAAAATGAAATTAGTTTTAAATAAAATTAGGGTGTACGTCACTTGTTGGAGCCAACCAAAGCCTCGCGGCAACAACTGTAGACAGCCGTGCAACACTTGTAAAAAGAAGTAAAAAAACATTATTTTTTTTTACAAAAATTAAATTAATTTCTTGTCACTAAATATTCAAATTGTGGTAAGATTTTTCGTGGATCATCGAATTAAATAACACACTTCACTACTAGTTTCGGAGTTGGTCTAATGGTTACAGTTTCTGTGTTGCCACATTACTCTTGAGGTGGAATGCTTACATTTTCATTTATAGGCGATTTAAATTTAATACAACCTATGGCACTCATCATTTTCTGCTAGGATTACTAGGGTTCTAATCCTATTCACTGTCCTTGCCTTCGTTCCTCAACGTCAGTTTTTACATAAAAGTTTGCCTTCGCCTTTATCATTCCCCATAGTATTTTAAATTATCAGTTCTACACCATGAGTTCTAAATATACTTTTCACATAAAACTCTAGTAACTCTGTCCCCATTCAAAGGCAAAAATTACCGTCTAGTAACCCTTTAAACCAATTAAATATGAATAACGCTAGTCTCTCACGTATTACCGCGACTGCTGGCACGTGAATTAGTCAAGACATTTAGATAGAAAATTGTCATTATCATTTTACTAACCAGAATTTTAGTCTTCTTATATTTCAAAGTAGATCTTCATTCCTTCAAATCGCTGGTTCAGCCGTTAGGCTATTGACCAATATTCCCCACTGCAGTGCAAAAAAAAATCGCATTGAACTTGTCTCAGTTCCAATGTGGTCGAAGGACCTTTCAGACTCGACTACGAGATAAAGCTAGTTAAACCATTACTTTAACTACTACTCTACTTACCCGAGGTATTAAGATAACATCTTAAAGCAAAATTATTTATTTAATAATTTCTTTGTTTTTATAAGGTATTTCTCCTTGCTCTAAGGCAGTAAACATACCCTTTCCTCACCTGTACACCACTTTCTAGTTTTTTATTATAAATAAACTAGGCGTTCGATTAGCATGTGTCAAGCATTTGAATAGCATTCAATCAGAGCCACCATCAAACTCGCTGTTATTTCCTTTATCAATCAGCCATAGTTATTAGCTATGACCTAGTTTTTGTTATTAAAGGTGTTTCCTTTCTAATTTTTTTTGATTAATCTGTTACTTATAGAAAGTACAATATAATTTATTTTTTCTATTTTATAAAGTTTTGTATTAATGCTATGTGAACAATTACTCACATTTTAAAGAGGAAGTTGTTATCTTCTCAGCATTAAATCACCAAGTCTGCTTTACAGGGGAGAGATAACCTCTCCCCGAAGGGCTACTTGAATTTCAATATTAGTATGGACAATTTGACTAGTGTCCGTCAACTAGGTCATGTAACAACCTACTGAATTTAAACTTCTTATTCAGCTGGTCTTTCTCCTCTAAAGGAGAAATTTGCTAGCATGATTACGCACAGCATCTAAGAAAGTGAAGTTCGAACAGTAGCATGAAGTTTAGAGAAGAAAAGAAACCGCTAAAGGAAAGTATCCATTTTGGGTCCCTTGTCTATTACTACGGGCAAGAACAATAAAATTGTTAAGCATATGTAGATAGATTCTTCACGCATGTGAGGGGACTCCGTCGGGGCCTTTTCTTTCCATTGGCCTTTTCAATATAGACCCTTTTGAAGTTAATGTCACATTCTAAATTCCTACATAAACTATCAACTTGTCTTACAATTTTACTTATTCTTTCAATACTATGAAATTTATACCAGTCCGGGATTACATAATTGAGAGAGACCAGTTGATAGTTCTTATCAAGAAGTAGACGATGGCAACCTTTTCAGTACGAGTTCCAGTCCTCAGACTGAACATATTGATATAGTTCAAAGTATTTAATAAAAAGATGTCTATTTGTTTTTCCATTTTTATAATTTCTCAACATTATTGAACTAACTTTTGCCCTTACGGCAATTCCAAAGATTGCGAATAATCAGTCTAACGGACCAGCTTTTAACTCAAACTTACTCACATTAGGGAACAATTTGAAAGGTAAATTTTAATTTTTCATCTCTGTATAAACATTTAAGGGTTTATACCCGCCGATTTTTGAATATATTACATTGCTAAATAACTTAAGAACTTTTTACTATATAGTTTATAATGCAATATTTGATACCTTAGAGAATTTGCTACATGACGAGGAGTATTTTTATTATTTATAATACGGTATACAAAGCTTATTAGCTCTTGATCTTCTTGGGTAACATATTTGATTCGGGATCATAGATGTTTGTATGAAATGGTATCAAAGTTTTTTATTTCAATATTGCTCTCGCCTGGATAAAGATTCTGTCATGGGAACTTTACTGATCGAATTTCCACCTCCTTTTGACATAGGGCTCGGAGACTCGGGTAAGTTGAGAGTTTAAAATTCTGTAGTACATTAAATAAATACTGATAAAATTTAAACATCTTATAAAATAATGATTAAGTCTTCAAGAAATACGTATGAGGCAGGGTCCATCGTTAAGCCAGTAATTGCAAGCTCAGAGCGCTGAATCCATAAGAGTTAACAGGTCTTACCCCACTCGGATTTTGGGGAATCGGAGAGTTTTCTTAAGCAACTTAAACTCCAAATAGAGAACACTTCTCCCTTCGATATCCTTACCAAATACTGTAAACGTGAAAACCCGTTTACTTTTCTCAGAGATTAAACTTTTCTCTTCTTTTAAATTTAATGGAGACATGTCTAGTTTACACCAAATAAGTTCCATGTACACTCCAAATGGCCTTTTAACAGCATAAAAGAACATTAATCTCTCCCTGTTCAATAGAAGTTTGTAGATAGCTTTACTAAACAAACCAAGAAGCCAACGACTCTTCTTTGCTATTGTTGCCACGATGGAGCAATCCCGCCGGAACCAGTTAGGTACCTATTTTTTTTTTTTTTTTGGGTTAGGTTTAACTTTGTTAAACCCCTTTGGTACTAGAACTGGAGAAAAAGAAAAGCAAAAGAACCTGAGAAGGAGGAGAAAATTCTTGTACGCTGATGCTATACAAGACCTGATTGCAATGGCAGAGAAACAAATGGATGAGGAGAAGGAGGAGAAGTTAAACATCATTCTAATGAATTCGTAGCTCTATTTAATAATGTCTGTAAAAGATCATAGTAAAATTGAGGAGCTAATCAAGGATTTCTTGAAACAGCTTTACCATAAACTAATTGTTCATATACGATGTATAAAAATAAAGCAGTAGCTATAACAGAAATGATAGACCCAAAACTAGAAATTAAATTTCATCCAGCAAAAGCATCAGGGTAATCACTAATACGACGAGGCATTGACTGTAGACCTAAGAAATGTTGCTTTTCTTTATTTATGTGTGTTTTTATATTTAAATATTTTACCAAAATGAGGTTTATTAGTCTCAAGTAGAATTTTCATAGTATAAAAATTAACCTTTGCGTATTTCATTGCAACAGTAATACTTTTCAATTCTGTTACTAGTTCAAATGTTTCACTGCTCAATACTAAAACCTCTTGACGATTTGAAATTGCTTTAGCAATAAGAGTAAAATTTTGATATGTACCTTCTAAAATAGCAGCCCTAGCAACTTTACCATCAATTTTTAAATGTCTAGCCATTTCTCTACCTGATTTAAATACATAAGCTAGTTCATTCTCTTCATTGAAAACTATGACTTCTTTTCTAAGTTGATTATCAGCAATAGGCTTGTTAGTAAAAAGTACCAGACTTTCTTGTGTAAGAGGTTCAAAAGATAAAACAAGATTATCTCTTAAAATGTACTGATTAATAACACAATCCATCAACGTGCTATGTGAAATTAATAATGATTTTAGAGCTTTATTTATCGAAGAGTAAACAATAGGATCTTTCTCAGGAAAACGCTTGTTATAAACAAAAACTAAATTGCTGAAATGTTTTTCCTGTAAAAATTTAGGATCACTTTTTAATTCCTTAGCTATTGTATATGCTGTCAGAAATTTTTGAAACCTATTGAAACCAAAAGAATCTTGTTCAAATAAAAACAAAAACTCTTTAATATGAATAATAGCAGTATCAATATCACTCCATTGAGGATTAATTCTAGGAACAACTGAAAAATATCTGTTAATAGTAGGTTTTCAAATAATTAAAGCTAACTGTTCATGAACCAAAGAAAGCTGTGGTGTACAAATTACTAAAATAATTAAAATCCAATTAGATGCAGCTGTTTTTTTAATTTCCTCTTGTGAAATTGAATTAGGCTGTCGGATTCCCTTAATTAAATGAATGTATTCTTGGGTTCGTCGAGCCAAATTAACAGAGCTACCACGCTGAGGATCTTTTTTATTAATTAACATATAAACACCACCTACTCCTAAAAAAGATAATTTAATTTGATTATAACCTACTTCCAATGAATCAAATATAATTGGACAATTGTCCAAATTAATATTATTACCAGAACCCACTGAAGAAGTGATCAATTTTTCAGGCTTAGAAGAAGAATTTTTCATAATTAATAGTAAAAATATTTAAAATTTTAATTTATATAGGCTTTTAAACCTTATGGTTATATTATTTTTTCCTTCTCTAGTTTATGCCCTAGGAAGGAATATAGGTATATTAAATGTAAAATTTAATTAAACTAGTAAAAATTTAATAATTTACTATATCATTATTTTTTGTTATATCATATTTCCTATTTTCTTATCGGATTTATGGATAAACAAAAATCGAGGAACTTTTTAATATTTTAGTTTTTCTTCTTTTTAGCTGAAAGCTATTACATAAACTGTTATTGCTGTACAAAGTATATTAAGCTAATACTATTTTTATATACTATATTACTTATAGAAATATTAATTTATTATTATTAAAAACCTGTGCTCGCCTCCCAATACCTAGATGTGCATATACAGGCCAAATGCAAAAAAAAATTCAATAAAAATTTGAACACAAATTTAAGCAATAATTAATCTGACTTGCATACTAAAATACTATTTTACACAACACAAAAGAAAATAGATCATATTATTATCCTTATTTTTGGATCTTTTATTTCCTTGCCTTATCTTAATTACAAATAAAGCAAAAAGAACATATAAAAACAAAAAGGATATTTGGCGTGTGATCGTTGAGGATCTCTAACAAAAAGAATATTTCCTGCTGGTTATAAAAATTATATTAGATTATTACCTTGTTTTTAAGGTACTAATATTTAGTGTATATTTCCCAGCATATAGCCAAAAAGCTTTATTATTCATACTTTTCAAGTAAGATATATACCAGCGAAAAAAGCACACTTAATGTGGTCTATCCTCTATGAATAAAAAGAAATCATAATATTTCTATTATAATCCCCCAACTTGAGGGAAGAAAGTAGTATTAACCCCAATAAATAAAATTCAGAAGTGTACTTTAGATAATAATCTATTGTAATCTAATCCTAATATTTTAGGTATTCAGAAATATCACCCAGCAAACAGTGCAAATACAGCACCCATAGATAATACATAGTGGAACGTTTCACAATTTTTTCCTAGTTATTAATATTACAAGTATACCTGCATTAATAATTTTACGGATAGGCTATTATGGTATCTTTAATCTCAGGTTACTTTCTTTCTCCATAAGAGCCGGTTTCCCGGTGACTAGAGTACACCTTACAGCAGGTAATTTGCGTTTTCGCCTCCGCTAGCAGTGATGAAACAAAAAATAAAATTACCAGCCCCTTGGTCGCCCCTGGGGCAGGACAGCAGGGGCAAAGCTGAAAACCGTCTACTCGTTGCTCTTTTACAGACATTTGTCATGTCTGACTTAGATCCACGATCACCCATTTTTCTTTCGTCTATCCCTAGTGATATTACCATACCCTGAGGCATTAATCAGGCCGGACGTAAAGTTTTCCTTACCTCTTTGGTTACTAGAGCTTTAGGGCTTCCCCGGAATTTGATTTTTACACACTGTAAAACATGAGTAGCCTACACCCACGTTCTAATTTCACTAGCCTACCACAGGGGATATAAGGGTCACTAACTTAATTGGTCAGCAAAGCAAGGAACCATATTTACTGCCCTTACGACTATAACTAGTCGGCCACATGCTACGAATAAAACCGATCCTGGGTGTTTGACCTAATTATCGAATGGTTCATACGAAACCAAATACCCTTTGTATGACTCCTTGTGTTTTATCCGCAGTAATAAAGTATTTTGATTAAAGTTTCGATTACTCTCAACCTCTGCTAAACATGCACGCACACTAGGTCAAATTTTATGTTCACCAGTCTCTACATTTAACCCGTAGAGAGGTCTAGTGACCCGCTTACCTTTAGGAATTCCAACAAAAGAAGGCACATTCTTTAAAGAGTTATCCGCATCAAGAATAGGCTCTAATTTAAATAAAAAGCCTTCATAAGCAAGGGATAGAATAATAAGTCTTCGTTGGGTCACTAATAAAGGAGCGTATTGACTAACGTAATCTTTTACCCTGTCAAATTTTGCTAATAAGACAGTACCTTTTTCATTATAGACATATAAAGAAAATTCACTACTTCACCTACCCCCAGTTCATTAGTGTTAAACGAGCTGTAATTTCACCAGAATTTAACAACCCATCGGTAACAATATACTTTTTAGCAACAACTTTACACAAGTTAAAAGCATCACTAACTGGACGTACACTCATATTTAAGTAATGAGCCACTCCATATAAACCAATAAGAGGTCCTGATACCAGTTGACATGTTTGTATATCATAAATATAATATTGTCTAGATCGTTCACGACTCCATCTAATACGTTGCTCTGTTGTATGTAAACCACCTCAATGAGCTGCATAAGTACCTGACAAACCATATTGAGGATTTTTAGTACCTACATTAATTGGAGAAGTATTTGGTTCATACGGACCAGTAGTAGCTGAACGTCGTATATTTAAAGCACATACAAAAGTATCTAGGCAAAATTGCTCCAGTAACAAATAGTCGTTTGTAGGATAAATCTCAAGTATTCACTCCTGCTGTAAATTAGGATATTTTAACATTGCTCTGGATATGACTAATGTACCTGATTCTTTTCTTTTCAATTGTCCCTTATGGTAAGAAAGCTTAAAATAACTACCTACACGCACACTGAGCTACCAACATATTGATTACCTGTACTAATGTGAGTCCAAACGTAAACCCCTTTTACAAGCAGTAACAGACTTTTAACATAAGATAGGTTTAAATTAGAACCTGCAATACAAATATAACCAGAGCTAAAGGCCAGAAGATTCAAATATTTTTTTGAATATATATCTTCCTTTATAAGGTTTTTTTTGGTTATTCCTAAGAAAATTCGAAATCGTTTTATTATTTATATCCAAGGCTCTAGCTGCTTCACGTATAGAATGGTATAAAGTCTTTGTATCTAATTTTCAATCAGTAACTTCTATTTTTGTCGAATTAGGGTTAGAAAGTAAAGCTTTAAGTTTAGATTCTTTCGACTTTTTAATACCGGTTAAAGATTCACTAATTTTTTTCTTATATTCCTTAGAGCGTACCCAAGCCGACATTTTCTCTATAGTTTGTTTAGTATGTTTACGCCCTAACATAGGAGAGCCAGGTTCCTGGCTCATATTATATTCTGGCGATAAAAGATTAAAATAATGTTTCTCCCTTGCTAATAGCTCAGAAGAACTACAATACTCAAGAACTCTGAAACTAAACTTAGAATAACCATATACCAATAGAGCCCGGCAAATAGCCATAGATGGATTACGTTCTAAATAATTAATATTCATATACTGTTTGAATCTTATTCATATATCCTTGCTCGAGCCTACATATTTTTTACCATTTATCAAATTGGTAAAGCAATATACCCCCGACTTGCCTTTATTCTCAATACAAATTTTAATTTTGTCGGTATCAGCATTATAGATAGGAAAAGGTAAAGACCAAGTATAACCATATAAAAACCCCTCCCCAAAACATTCAGAATAAAACATAAAAAACAACAACAAAAAAGTAACCGTTAAAACATGTGGTAAGACTATTTTGGGCCTTAATATTTTATTAGGTGGTGTAGGAGTAGCTCCACTTGAACTCAGTCTTCGACCTGCAGGGAGACTTGTTTTGACGGCGTGTCGTAAAAGGGCGTAAATGTCCTCTTTTACAGCATATTTTAGATCAATTAATCAAAATAGTATTACTAAAAAAGTTAAATGTGCTCATTAATACATAGTCTCCTTCCCCTTTTTTGCCTGTATATAAAACGACCCAACAAAGGTGTTAGGGAAAAGACCTAATATTTGGATTATATCTTCATCTTCATTGTTAAAAAGAAGAACAAATGAAGGAGTTGCACGTTTAATCTCTGAGGATCCTACTAGATCCAAAAAGGATTGAAGTTTCCTGCTGATTGCCAATCTCTTATATTGTCACTATAAAATTATCAAGTAATCTTCCTCTCCCCGGAGGCGAAGCGCGAATTTTGGCAAATTCTTTTTTGAAAGAAACATGTTGTCTACATAAATATTATGATAAAAAAATTAGTAATAAGAGAAAGATCTTAGTTTGGTGTTTCAGCATACAGTGCAATACTATATTAATTTTCACAAAATAATAGTTGCAGCACAAGCATTAAGAGAGAAAATTTATGATTCAGAATGGTCAAAGAGTGGACTAAAGGAAACTCTTAATCCGTGGTAAAGCTCTTTGTGTTCTATACGTAGTATTAAAGTGTTAATATTAGCATTACGATTACCTTCTAAATGTTTAACACATTCTCTTAAACTAGAATAACGTTTAATAAAAGTAATTCCATCAGCAGAGTAAGTATAAACTGGAATACTAGTTTTTCGACCTCTTAATTTAGGTTTGAATTCACTAACATTAGCAAGTGAATTATCAGCACTAGGAATCAAATGGTATGAAATAAAGTATTCATCCAGCCAAAGAAGAGTATCCGACAGACAAAGTTGTTTAATTACAGATCCGCTTTGCTTAGAAAAGTTCATAAATTCATTAACACTAGAGAAAGTTTTAAGAAGTACTGATTTATCCTGATTATATACATGAATCATACGCTTAACTGTACTTTTACGATTAACTTTAGCTTTAATGGTCTCAAGTTCTTCCCTAGTTAATTGACTTAAAGAAACTATATATTTTTCCGCATAAACATTACCTAATTTAACAACACGTCTAGCAGTATTAACATGTACACTTAATAGGCTAGCCAATCTTTCATAACCATAAACGATAGAATGAAACATTAAAGTAGAAGCGTCATAAATAAAAATAGGAATGCTACGAGTTAAAGACCATAATGCTTTTTGTTCTAGAGAATGCTGATGGTCTCACGCAGCTCCCTCTGGCCCTTGTTTACCAAATTGTGGATTTGCATTACCTTTATGATAGTCAAGGTTTGCAGTTGGAGCAGGGCCCAGAGCTATTTTTCTTATATTATAACATAAATTAAATCTATCTAGATAATATTGCTCCAATTGAATAAAATCAGAACTAATTAAAATACTCTCACGAGCTGGGGAAGGACCTAACACTAAAATTTGAAGACTAAACTCTGACCATCCATATTTTATAATAGCTGCAGAGATAGCACTACCACGACTAGATTGACTGTTAAGGTATGAGTTTCTATAGTAATTAGATAATCTAGAAGATAAATCCATAGAACTACCAATATATTGTTTTCCATTCGTTTTGTTTGTTCACAAATATAGTCCTCTTTTTTTAACAAAAGAAGTTCTAACAATACCTTCTGATTCTAGGACATTTGGATACTCAACAGCACCAACAGGAAGTGTTGCTCCAGGTATCAATAAACTAGCAAATAATTCTCCCTCCCAATGTGCTACAACGTAGTAAGTCAATTTAACTCATTTCCTTTATAAATATAATTTCTACATACAACACTGCTCACGCAGTGGATCGGACTATAACTTATCTAATTATTTAACTTAATAAACTTTCAATTGTCACGTTTAGTCTCTACGGATCCTACTCACTAACAAATTTGTTAAAATATAACAGATTTTGCCCGCTATATAATAATTTAATATTATTAGGTTTGGTTTCCACGGTATTATCTTATATTTTTTAGTTGTATCTTCCGCATTTAGAAGACATATAAAACTTCACCGTTAGCAATAATTAATATTTTACTTAACTATTACCGAAAAACGTATGAATTTTTCATGGTGACAAGACAACACGACACTTACTAAATAAGCTTTTGATTGAATTTTTTTAATGACTCCAATTTTTCACCTAATAAAGGATAGTTAGTACAATGGGCGATTATTTTTAATAATGCTTCTTTCTTATATATCTCTAGAAAATAGAATTTATCATAGGGATTTCTAACTTTATTAGTTACCTCAAAATATTGTTTAATAGCATTTATTAAATAAATATCATCATTTTGCCCTATTGAAAAAGAATGGTTATTAGCTTTTCTTATTGAAAAACAACCTTCACCTTCTATGAAACCAGATAATCATCCTTTAAAATAACTAGGAATAATAAAATTAATATTAGATTTTATAATAGTTAATTGTTCGCTATATTTAAGCTTTCTATTTATTAAATAAGCTTTTACCGAAGTTTCAGTTAAACATGTTTTTAAGAATGCAAGTTGACAGATTTTTTTTGAAGTTAAAGGCGGGTAGATATCATAAATTTTTATAATTTCTTCAACTTCTTGCTTTTTATTAACTACTCAAATAACATCTGCACCTTTACCTGTAATTCTTACCGTTCCTCCTATTACCTTGGCAATTTTAATTAACATATCGTAATTAGATTTAATGTTAGATAATTTAATAATTAGTCTGTATTGCAGTGATTTTTCACGTCAATGGTTTACTTGAATGCTTCCATCTCCATCCATTAGACCAACTCAAAACATTTTTATATAATTATTATAGTTATTATTATCAGATAAATCACTCACATTGTGACCATTATTAGTACTAAAACTAGATAAAGATGAATCTGTTGTAGCCATACTTAATAAACTTGGTATAAAAATACCTAAAAAAACAATCAAAACCGTATCATGGAATGCAATATCAAGTGACGCGTTCGCTAAAATTACTCCACTTACAATTATAAAAATTAATTTATTATAAATAAAAGTTATAATTTATTAAACATAGAAATTTATTGAATAAAAAGATAAAGCCTGAAATTTGTTTTACACATATTTAATACATGTTGGTGTAACGGTAATTACTTCAAAAAAAAATAGTAAGAGTAAGTTTAGGGGGGCCTTTAGACAATTAAAAATAAATCCTTCTACCCCACTTCTATACTTATTCCTATTGTTACGCAAAAAAAAAGAAAATATCTGAATAAAATATAGGATAAGTTTATGACTTGTTTATCCAAAACTTTGGTTTTCTTCTAGCCCCTACAAATCCAAATCCCCCCCTTTAAGGGGGAAATTAAAGGTGTAAATAACAATTACCAACTTCCACTAAGTGACTTCTAATCTTTCAATATCTCATAACTAAAAATATAGTCACCAAAAGGCTTATTCAGTGGCGCATATTTTTTGATAGTATCATGACTAATTTTTAATTCTTTTTCAGCTTGCATAATACCGTCAAATTTTCAGAGAAGTTCTTTATTTTTATTATATACAAAAATAGCTTTTTTAATGTGTGAACTATTTTTAATATCTAATATAAGATTATTAGCTTCAGTTAAAGTAATATCAGAAATTAAAGGTACATCTGACAAATTAAAAGGTAAAGAAGAAAAATATCATCCACCTCTAAATAATGCTTCATTTTTAATATAATTTACTATTGTAGCAGAATTAGAATTAATAACATTAGCTAAAGTTTTAACAGAAGGAAAAACTATTAATAGTTTTTTGTAAGAATCATAAATATAAACAGGATATGCTGATTTAGCATTAATTATTTTTAATTTTGACTCTCAAGAGTGAGTTTTATTATAAAAAGGATTATTCTTACCAATTAAAGCAGCAGATATTAAAACTTTTGTTTGATCAGAATGTACCCTATTCTTAGCTAATTCAGAAAGCATATCCTTAGTAGCTTCTGTGTGTTTATACCCAACGGAGGAATAACCTTCTTTCAAAACATTATAATAAGGTAATAATTTAGAGATAAAATGAGTTTCTCTTATAGCTAATTTGTCAAAATTAACGTACTCTATAATTAAAACAGCAAAATTATTTTGCCCATATTTTAATAAGGCTTTTATAATTGGCATGTTACTATTTTTTTTATTATTTAAAAAAGCATTATTTAAATAATTACGCATTCTACCCGCAAGGTTATTAGAACTTCCAATATAACTATGCCCATTTATTAAACAATAAATAGCTTCCTTTTTATTATTATCTTTAATTAACTGTACCCTATCTTCTTTGAAGTTATTATACACTTTGACAGGCTTTAATTCATTTACAGCTTTAGTTAAATAACAAGTAAGCATTATAAAAGAATCTGAAAGTTTAATACAATCCCACATAAAAACAAAAATAATAAAAAAGTATATTACTTAGCACTTGCGGAATTATGCTTCACCGTGCAGAACACACAATTTTAGAGCTTTAGCAATCCAATAATTTTCTATGTTTTTTGGACTATATATTATCATTTTTAATGACGACCACAAATAGTCTCTGAAGATCCTTAAAATATTCCAAGTTTCCTACTGATTACTTAAAAATAAGCTTTTTTACTTTATATATTTATAGTATCTTAATTTTTCACAAATTTCTCAGTATATAGTAGCCTTTAACAGAGAGCTAAGTGAAATTGCTAACCCTCCAATAGTAAACATAAATATAAATCCTAGTGCAAATAGCATAGGTGTTGTAAATTGTAATGAACCACCATAACATGTAGCTCAGGGTAAGGCCTTCAATCATTTCAAATTTAGTTGGCTTTATGTATCATAAAAACAGTGACTACTAAGTTTATTTTTATTTAAATGCTTGTTTAAGGCACTGTCTATTACTAGTTACCCGGACCATTCCTTCATATTTCATATAATATTACCCTTATTACTTAGAAATAGTATGGCATCTGGCCTCTACACTTTTATATATAATAAATTACTTTATTATACTCAATAAACTTTTTATTTATTGAATTACGCTTTTGCGTAACCATTTAGCTCGACGATAATCCTTAATAATTACTATTCTTATTATAGGATGTCCCTCGAATTTGCCATATATTAATAAAATAAACTTCTATTTTTACCTAAAACTTTATATTTCATAGATTCATGCATATAGGGTAAAAGATTGTGTAAGTTTTTCTTTATAGATTTACTTTTTATATAAAAAATTGGCTTACCTCTTTGATAATGCAATGAACAATCTAGATTAAATTTTATAATTAAAATATTAATAATAAAAACTACTTCTTGAACAGTGAAACTATCTGTTTGAATTCTAACTCCTGAATTATAAGTACCATCTCCCATGATTCAATGAGCTAAAACTTCTCATGTCATTAAATCAAATAAAACATTAGGTACTATTTTTGTATTATTAACATAAAAAATATTATATAATTCAGTTATACAAGGTAAACTTCTTGTTGTAAAACCTAACCCTATATGTTCTTTTTTATGTACATTTGTTCTAGTAGTATAAGGACCTTTAGAACAATAATGACTTAATTTAAAAAAAACAAAGTAGAAATAGTCAATATGTTTAATAGTTTGTTTAAATTGTAATCTAGCTTCACCTTTATTAGATTTACTTAGATTAGCATCTGAAAGAATAATTCCTACAAATACAGACAATAAATTTGTAGGTATTTTAATTGCCATTCTTTCTAATTTTGTAAATCTAGGTGAACCTAAAGTTGATCCTAGGTTAGTACCATAAGGCACTAAAGCTTTAGTTGAAGATTTATTTATATTAACTTTGGTCATATAAGTCTTACTAAAGAACTTCGACAACCAACTAAATATTTTAATACCTGTAGGCCAAATCTACGAATTATTACGTTTTCGAATTGTATCCAATTCAAGACCTAAATCTAGAAAATGTTTCATATAACGACTAAGAGATAAACTTGAGCTTCTATATTGTAAGCTCTCTATATCATGAACAATCTTGGCTCAAACCTTAAATTCATCTTGTTTACAAGATAGCAGAGGATAAGAATCAAATAAGTAAACAATCTCACTAGCACGTTTAAACCCATAAATATTAACATCGGCACGTAGGCCGTCGGAACACCAATTTATAATTTTGAACGCTAGACTTTGGTGAAAATATATCGGTTCTTAAAGGGTTTCACTTGATTACGGTTAAAATAATTAGAAATATTAGTTTGTCTAATATTTAAGGCTTGAGCTGCTTCATTTATAGAGTTATAATTAGTCGTTTCATTCATTTCTATGTCGAATACTTTTATAGCTTGAGCAAGTTTTCCTGTCCCTATTTTTTTTACATTGGGTTTTTTTTCCCTGTGCGAGCAATTGACATCTTTTTGCGAGCTTCCTCTGAATGCTTATAACCTAAACTTGAGCCAGCTTTTTGTAAAATATTATACTCTGGGTCAAGTAAATTAAGGTAATAATCCTCTCTTTTATAAATCTCTTTTATTGAGCAGTACTCAATAATTGAGAGAGAAAAATTAGAATAACCGTGTTTTAACAATGTCCGGCAAATATACATACAATTATTTTGAATTAAATGGTTAATATTAAAATATCGCAAAAATCTTCTTTTTAAACTTACACCAGAACCGACATATTGTTTACCGTTAATAAGATTTGTTCATAAATAAATACCTGATTTATTTTGATTTTCTAATAATATTTGAGCTTTACATATGTCTGAATTGGGGTAGAATTTTTCTGCCACTAAAAGATTGTTCTTTTTCATTTTAAATAGAAGGTAATACTTTTTTTCAATTTATACAGGCTTTTAAGCCTTATGATTATTTTATTTTTTTCATTCTCTAGTTTTATATCCTAGAGAAGGAATATAGGTACATTAAAATGTAAAATTTAATTAAACTAGCTTTATTTTAATTAATAATTTACTATATCATTTTTTTTGTTATATCATATTTCCTATTTTATTTTCTAATCGGATTTATGGATAAACAAAAATCGAGGAACTTTTTAATATTTAGTTTTTCTTCTTTTTTAGCTGAAAGCTATTACATAAACTGTTATTACTGTATAAAATTGTATTATATTACTTATAGTATTAAATAATTTAATATTATGTTCCATTCGTCTCTAAGAAAACTTAAAGTTACTCTTTTTAAATGAACCGTTACTCCAAAATATGAAGCTAGCAGAGTTATAATAGGTAGTTCAATTATGCTTCGTGAAAAATTAAAACTAGGAACAACACGGTCATAATAAGAATTTTTAAGGCCATGAGGATTCATGTCAACTCCAAAGTTACAATATATAGTAAAGTAACCTGAAATTCATCATGGAGATAATTCCTCTGGTAAAATAGTTAATGAGTAAGTTGGCAATAATGCAGGTTTTAAATCAGGGAAATGAGTCTTAACCGCTTTTGAAGCACCCCTGTTAATACCAGCATGGATAGCTAAAATATTAAGAAAACCAGCATGTGTCTTATGTGTACCAGAATGCATAATATTAATAGCCTCATGTCATAAACTAAATGTACAGGCCTTAGTACTCAAGAGAGGATATTTTATAAAATGTGGAATTATTACAGATATAAGATCCTTAACAGAACCTACTCGATATCCAGCATTTTTACCACTATGAAAAATAGTCCCTACTCCAAAATAACCTTTTATTAATTGAAGAACCTTTTTATGACGAACATTCACTAGGATTATAAATTCCGGACGAATATAGAAATTATTTAAATTGAATTTCTTCTTTTATTCATACCTACTTTGATCTTACGAATTTGATCTAATCCTTCAGAGGTCAAATGAGCCTTATTTTTCATTAATTCGGCTACTTTTTTTCAATCTTGATAATCTTCAAATTTTATTCCAACTATTTTATATTTATCAAAAAACGGAATAACCTTACCATTAATATCAGAAAATTTTGAAATTATAAACTCTCCAAAATCTTTAGTTGAACGAGGTACATATCTACCACAAGAAAAGAAATTCACTAAACTCCTCATTAATTTCTCATCTTTAGAATGTTGAGAAATTTTAAATACTAATCTCGCGGTTTCTCCTAATTTTGTTTTATCCTTATTAATATCAATATAAAAACTTCCATCTCCTGAAGTAAAACCAGCTAATCAGTAAGGATTTTTAATTTCTTGATATACAACTAAAGGTCTTAACACAGGAACTACATTAGGAAAAGCTTTTTTGATTACATCTGACAATCCCATGTTTAACGAATACTTGATTGCGATTATTTTGTTGAAACCTTCTAACGATAAATGTTCTTTTTTATTAATTAAATTAACAATTAATTTAAAAAGGGGAGTTCAAAATCAGCACGCTTCTGAGTTAAAAGAGAGTACTTATCAAAATGAGGAATGATTACATGAATTAAATCCTGAATAGAGTTAACTTGATAATGTATAATGTCTTTATCTTTTATATAAATATTCCCTACGTCGTTAAAATAATTTCTTATTAATTTGAGTAAAGGAAGATCCTTTTGGTGTAAACTAATTTGAAAGCTTGCTCGTACCTCTCAACCTATTTTTAACTTTCTATTTTTTGTAATACTAATTATAAAGCTACTTTCAGCATCGCAAAAACCTGTAACAAAGTAAGCATTTAATAAATTGGTGTTGGATCTCGGTACTTTTATTCACAAGTCGACGTTATATAATACATTTTTCATTGATTTATTTTTTTTAACGCGAAGCCGAGTTTTTATCCCAGCGACCTGTAGCTCGAAGTGCTACAGTGATACTGAAACAAGCGGAACGATCACAAAAACCAGTAACCCATTGAGGATCAATCTTGAATCCATCAAGGGCATTATTATGCGAACTTACAGGGTCGGTAATGATCCCAGTAGAGAAACTACGTACTCGGCTAAAAAAAGCATAAGGTCTAACTTATAATTGTAGTTGTGGACTATATCATAGACTAGTTTAAGTCCACTCACGTGTAGTCTCTGAGGATCCTACTCAATACAAATAGACTTTAAAGGAATATTTTGTATTTTTGGTTTCCTGCTGATTACCCAATCTCTTAAGTTTTCACTGAGTAGTCTGAAAATTAACCCCAGCATTAAGAGCGATGCAATGCGCTGTGCGCGCCGCTAAAATACTTAGAGGGGCGGTGCAAAGCATGCGAAGCAAGCCATTTATAATTTATATAAATCTAGGAGTTTCCAGCATATAGTGAGTTTTTCACATCCCCGGAAGGACATGCCGCACCCAACTTCACGGCAATGATCAATGTTGCAGCAGTGAAATATGCTCTAGTCAACAACTTCGCTCTTTACAGTTTGAATGGCAATATCAAGCCAAGCCCAAACAGAAAGGCGTCATTGATTGGACTATATCTTCATCCAACACTAATGGAGGCTGTTGGAGTTTGGCAATATTAGTCTCTGAGATTCTCCCGGAGTTTTCGAATCTTAGTAAGGCCTTCTAATGTTAAATGTTCCTTACGTTGAATGATACGGTAAGCTTTACGTCATTTAAGATAATTTATGAATTTGCTAGCATTTAATAAATGGAATTTATCAAAATAGTTAGCAACATTATAAGCAACTTTAAAATTAATAGAATTATAACAATACGAATTATCTTTAAATTGATGGACGCTACCACCTAAAGCCTCTTTTACTAAAATTAGCAGTTCAGGATATTTTTGTTTAATTCTAAAAGGCAATACTATATTAAATCCTGTTTTATGTGTTTTACTTTTATTAATAAATATACCAAATGAACCATCAGCATCTGCAAATCCAGCTAACCAGTGATTAGTTAAAAGATCAAAACTAGCCTTAGGTAATATAGATTTTCCATATATTTCATCATATTTACGTTTAATTAATTGATCAATTTTAGGCTGACCTAATAATTTACCATTAATTAATAAAAATACTTTTTTCAAACCAACTCCATGACGTAAAACATATCTAACAGAATTTTTACCTTTTAAAAAAAGAACACTACCATAACCAATTCTTTTTTTAATATAATAAGCAGAACTAATATCATAAATGTGAAAAGCTATTTCAATTCTTCTATCTCCTAAGTATCCATCCCCTTCAATTAAACCAGCCAAATAATAACCAAATTCCTCATCAGTATCTGGTTTAGTATGTTTTCTTAAATGATCTGAAATGAATAGATCATTTGAAATAAGCTGAGAATCAAAGTCGAATACTACATCAGTATTATCTTTTTTTGTACTAGATAACACTGGGGGATTATCTGCTGATTCTTTGACATATAACCAATCGCCGGAGACGCTAAAATTATATCAATTCTTGATTAAATTAGAGTTAAAGATTTTCCCTACTACGCTTACCGTAGGTGGACTTACTCTTTGGTCAAATTTCCCAGCAAATAGCCAAATAATAATTAGATAAGTTACCTTAACTAACAACACATTAAAAAAAATTGTATCGACCTAATGAAAATTTATAATAATAACTATCACTACGGACTATGTCTTAACCCCCATAGATTATTTTATAATAATAAGTAAATAAACTTAAGGGATTTCTCTTGTACTCTCTGCGGTTCCTTTACGTTACCTGCAAGTTCTATAATATTAGTAATTTTTACGTGCATGCTTCTTAAGGCGGAGCCTACTCCTTAAAAAAATGCATCGTATACTAGTTTTTAAATAGTTTCTTGCATATAGAAAAATAATAATTCATAATGTTACCAATATGAGCGACGCCAATGTTTTGCTAGATACCTAATTTATATAACATTGACTCATGCATGTAGACTAATACAAGATCTCTTACAATTGGGACAGATTTAGCTAATATATAAATTCGATGATTATTGCCGGCTTTATGTATTGAACATCTAATATTATATGTATTAATTAAATATCTTGAAAGACGTTGAACATCTTGAAGTGTAAAACTGTCGGTGCATATGTATAAACCTCGAGAAGTTCCACGAGATCCATCCTGCATGATTAAATGAGCAAGTGCGAGTGGGGTTAATAAGGATAAATCACTAGGTACTATTTTTACTTTGTTAGAATAGAAAATATTATAAAATTCTGTTAACATAGGTGAAGATTTAGTCCAAAAATTCAGTGATTTATAAGTTTTACCTGTCCTTTTATCTAGATAAGCGTACTCCCTGTATTTAGCAGAGCTTATTGTAGATAAAGAATTACACACAGAAATAAAGTAGTCTTTTTGAGCTTCAGCTTGCGTAAAACCAAACCTAGCGTTAATACCTCGAGGAGGTAGTTCTAGTTTTCCATCACCTAAAATAGAACTAAATAAAATTTGCTTAATGTAATTAATATTTTCAGTTGTTCCTTCAGAAGTAAAAGTAGCTACCCTTAATAGCCCCATTTTTGGACATCATTTTGTCATATGATTATTTTTTGATATAAAGAATAAAAAAAGCAATTCATCTAAACCTACTGAAAACATGTGATGACTTCAAACAACAAATCCTAATACACCTATAGACATCATTGCATAGCAACCAATTTATATAGAAATTATATTTACTATATATAAGAATAAAAAAAAGAATAAGAAATTTGTATGCCTGATTTGTATAATCCCCATAGAATGAGGAAAGAAAATCAATAGATAATTTAACCTAGTCTATTTGAATTCATTTCTAAACTTAATGTTTTAATTTTATCTAAACCTTCTTTAGTTAAATGTTGATTTAACTTAACTATAGACATACTTTTCTTAAAACAAATAAAATCCTTTTGCTTTAAATTACACAGTCCGTAAGTATCAAAATGAGGTATAATTTTTTCTAATATAGAACTTTTATCTTGAACTATAAAATCACACCTAGGAGTAGCTAAATTAGACCTAACATGCACTACACCACAATTAAAGAACTTAGTAAATAATCTAATAAGCTCTAAATCTTTACTATGTTGAGTAATCTGAAATCTGTAATAAACCTTTTCCCCTAAAGTATAATCCTTAGAAGGTTTAACATAAACAGAAAAATTACCCAGCATTAAGAATATCATTAATTTAAAATTATAAACCTATTTTGTAAAGCATAGAAGGGTGCATGTAAGGAGTAATAATAGTTTGTAGTAAAGGCATAGAACGCTGTCTAATGTAAATACGATATTTATTTTCTCTACCACCATTCTAATCTATATTTAATTATAAGCACATTCATCAATCGTACAATATCTTATACTGAATATGAATCAGTACAAAGTTGTAATCCATGTTTCTTAGCAGCTCCATCTCCCATAATCATATGAGCCAAAGCTACTGGAGTTAATAAATTATAAATGTTTTGTGGAATTATTTTAACTTTATTAACATAGAAAATAGAATATAATTCAGTAAAGCAAGGTAATGCGCGAGTACTTAATTCAATTATATAATTTGTTTTTCCGAATCTTTCTCGAGCCCTATAAACAGGATATCTACTACAATAATGGGATAAGATAGAAAAGATAAATAAAATATATTTAGAGTGATCGTAAGACTGAGCGAAACCTAAATAAGCATTTTTACTTCTAGAACTAGAAAAATGAAACCACGCATCTGATAAAAGTAAGCCTACTACTACACTAAACTGATAAGGTGGTAATGAAATCATATTTCTAGCTTGCTTTGAAATTAAGCCTAGACCTACTGAAGAAGATAAATTACAGCCTCATACTACTAAATCTGTACCTCCCGATGTTTTTATATTATACGATATTTTATTGTTTATTTTTTTCATCTTAAATATGTTAACTTTTTTCACTTTAGTTGGTTTTATTAATTAAATTTGATTAAGCCTTTACTACACCCCCCCTGAGAAAGCCCATTTAGTGAAAGATAAAGGATAAAAATTGCCCATAATTGGCATTCAGCTCTTTTATATTAATATAAAAGTTTACTGACTAATTACCATACAAATATTTAAAATAATTATATAAACCTTAACATAGCTAGTTTATTTTTAAACAAACTTATACATTGTGAGTAAAAACTTTTAGATTTTTTTACTACAGGGCAGACAACAAAAGTCCGGATCTGTAGTAAATTTATTATTACATATATATTAAAATAGCTTTATAAATAATTTTTATTAGAAATTTTATATCCGAAAAAGAAGAAAAAAACAAAACCAGAAACCCAATTAGGATCCAAATTATCAGGTAAATTTATAACAGGCTTTTCAAAAGGTGTAATATTAGGATAATGACTTAATACTTTTTTAGAAACACCTCTATTAATAGAAGCATAATAAGTAAGAATAGTCAAAAACCCTGATAAATGTAAATGTTCTTTGTCTAAAATAATTTTTATAACTTTAGACCATAAGAAAAAGTCTAAATTTTTTTGACTAATTAATGGATATTTAGTAAAATGTGGAATTATTACCTTATTTAAATCAGTAACATTTGATACTCTATATACAGATAATTTTCTATCAGATCTAGTGTACACTGCCCCTACACCAAAAAAAGATTGTAAATTATATAAAATTTCTGTATCCTTTTCATGTAAATTTATTTCGAATGAATGTTCTTACTCTTCATTTTAATGGATTTGTAATTTCTATTATAATGGAAAAACAACCCTCAGCATCCGTAAAACCAGTAACTCATATAGGGTTAAGTTTTTCCTTTTTGTTGTTAATTGTATTTTTTTGATCTGTAGAAAGACCATTTTTTAATACTTTAAGTTGTACATTTATAAATGGAATATTTTTTATAAAGCTACTTTAAATAATTTTTATATAAAAAGTCGGACTATATTTTAATCAACAGATTTTGCCGATTCTCCACGAATAGTCTCTGGGGATCCCACTCAGTTAAGTATTTAATCTTTATGCTTTTGGTTTCCTGCTGATTACCCATTATTATATCCTAAAATTTTACTATAAAATTACTAGCGTCTAAAGGATTAATGGATTTCCAGCATATAGTGGAGTTTAATTTAATTTAGAAAAGCCTAAAACGACCATTCCTAGATGCTATTCAATTTAATGAAAATGGACCATCTCTTTGTCAACTAAAAAAAATACTCAGTATATATAACTTATCCAGTTATAGAATTTATTTAGATACCACTTTATCTCATTTAACAGTAAAATTTGTTCAAACTTTACCTAATACTGAATCAGGTGTTGCTTTATGTGCATGTAATGCTCTAAGCTCATAAAATTTATTAGCCATATTTAATCTAACTTTTTTTTCGGATCTACAAGGATTAGCTTTAAAATAAGTATTAACTAAAGATAATACTTCATCTTTTCTAAAACAAGTTCATTTAAATGCACCTACTTTAACCATAGGGTATATAGTACCTCCATATAGTTCAACTAAAGCATCTAATATAAATCTATTTTTCTGAGATGCAGTAATAAATAATTGACCAGATTTATCATTCATATAAATACTTCCATCAGAATCAAAAAATCCAGCAAACCAACCGTGGGTCAATCAATTTTATACCATAATTATCACATATTTTACCTAATTGAAGAATTCGGGCAGGGTTTCTAATTAAACCATTTATAGAATGAATTAGATTTAACATACCTGTTTTATGGTGTAATCTATATCTTAAATGATTGTTACCAGCCCGTAGCTTAACTGAACCACCAAATTTATCTTTAATTTGATATAAACAATGTTTATCTCTTAGTTCCATAACTATTTCTAGACTAGAATATCCTTTTTTTGATAGTTGAAAACACCCGTCTCCATCTATCAATCCTGCTAATCATTCATTAAAAGCTTTATTATTAGCATTATTACCATCTGTAAATTTAGGACTACTATTGTTATTATTATTAATACTTATATTAGTATTAATTTTAGTATCCGTTGGTGAACCACTATTAATGAGATATACGACCGGCTCGAATATTTTTCTATTATTTTTGTTTATTTTAATTGCATTAATCCGGAGAGCTAGTGAAATTAATAAACAAGTTGACACAAACGTAGGGTCTCTGAAATTCCTACTCACTGGTAATAATAATTTTTTCATTTTAAAAAAAATGAATTAATAAACAATTTTGTCTCACTTATTTTTAAATTGTATTCATTGGTTGAATTTATCAATTTTATTGACATCTAAATTACTATGATGCTGCAATAGATAAAAATCTTTTATTAAATTAATCTTTGAAGCTTTACTAGATTTTAAAGGAAAATTTTTAAAATAAACATCTACTAAATTTTTCTACCCTTATTCATACGTGATTTTATTTGTTTAATCTCTGCTAACGATTCTTTAGTTAAAGAAACATAGGTATTTCCCTTTAGTAGCATAATTTTTTTAAAATCTAAGAAATCTAAGTATTTTTCACTTTGAAGAGGGTACTTATCAAAAAATGGGATAATCTTACATCTAATATCCTCAAATTTTGTTACAACATAATCCCCGTGTAAAGACGTAGAAAGTCTAACACAATATCTACCACACCCAAAATAGTCTACCAAACTATTTAATAGTTCTGCATCTCGTACATGTTGTGTTACTAAAAACCTGAGATTAACTGAATCACCTTTGGAGGTTTTTGTAAATCTCACATTAAAACAGCCTTCACCATCTACGAAACCTGATATTCAATTAGGGTCTGGGACAATTATATTCTGTACTTTAGGTCTTATAGAAGGAACAACATCAGGGAAAGCTGCTCTTAAATCTTCAGATAAACCTTTATTTAATACAGCTCTGATAGATACTATTTTTTTTAAACAGCCTGCTTCAGGCGTTAAATGCTCTTTTCGTTCCACTAATTCTACAGCTTGTTTAAATAACTGATAGTCCGACCATTTTTGTGTTATCAAAGGATAATTATTAAAGTGATTAATAATAACAAGTATATCTTCTAAAGCACCAACTCAATATTGAACGTAATTTTCAGATACTGCTGTAAGTCTTCCAACCCCAAAAAAATCTCTAATCTTTTCCAATAAAGCTCTATCTCTTGAGTGTAAATTTAGCCTAAAAACTAATTCTACACCATAACCATTATTCCTGTTAGATTTAGGTCTAACATTAATAAGAAAACAACCCTAAGCATCCGTAAAACCAGTAATTCAATAAGGATTTAATTTGTTGGTATTATTGTGTAAGGGTCTTAATTGTTTAAATATTTTCATTTTTTGTCTTTTGACAAATGAATTAAAAAAATTATTATTACTACGAAGTGAAAGTATGACCTCTGAAATTTCTACTCACATGCTTAACCCAAAAAATTTAGTTATTTCAGATTTGAAGTTTTCACTTCGTGTTTTGGTTATCTGCGGATTGTTCAATATTACAAAAATTGTTACTATAAAGGAATATATAATATTTCTTACATTATTAGTATTTTGTAATAGCGAATTGTTATAACAATTCTTGAATTCCCTGCATATAGTTTGTTGCATTAATTGTAATATTACAATTAAAAGGCCATCTTGACCGAATACATTTTTGTTTGAACTAGCAGAAACAACTGTACTAATAATACCAAAACCAGGTATAATTAATATATAACAATAATTTTGATTAATAAAATAGTTATCTATTAATTTATGCGGCTTGGCTCCGCCAGCCTTTTTAAATCTATTTAAATTAATACTCAAAAATTTAACATCCTTGTTAGGACTTTATCTTAAACCACAGTAGTATCACTAAATCTGTACATAACTTTTTTTATTTAATGTTATTATACACTACATTCCTGCGTTTTTAAACTATTAGGGGAAATTCCACAACCCCAGGGAGTGCCTTGTTCACTATCTAATTTACAATGCCAGAAAAATCTCTTGTGTATCATAGTGTATTGGCTCATACTCCCTTTAGGCTAGGCAAGCCTTGCCAACCCACTTTAATAATTATCTAATTAATCTCCTTATATAGGTGGCGGCGCAGCCGCCAGGGTTTTGAGCATACTATTGAGACATTCTCAGATATACCTTTCTTCATTTTAGGTAATCTACATGCTTACTAGATAATAAATGATATTTATCAAAATACTTTATCACCCTTCTAGCTGAACCAAAGCTAGATGAATCATATAAATAACTGTCTCGGCTTTTTTTATAAGCAATATTACCTCCTAATAAGTCTTTAATTAAGATTAAAAGATTATTTTGTTTTTGTGCTACAATTTGGAAATTTAATAACACTTCTGTTTTATTACTACGATTAATTAATTTAATTTGGAAACTACCCGATCCTTCGGATACAGCATCAGTAAACCCTGCTAACCAATGGTTTTCTAAATTTCTATCTAAATTTAATTTTAAACTAATTGTTTTACTAAATTCAGTATAATTTACGTGATTTAAGATATTTTTAGTTATTTGATTTAATTTATTTTCTGTTCTTATTTTTCCATTAATTAAATTAATTACTTTTTCCAAACCTTTTCTAACTGATATTATTAGAAGAATAGCATTTTTATCTTTAACTTTACGTATAGTACCATAACCTATTCGTTCTTTTACATAATAAGCTAAGGAAGCATCTAATGAATTAAATACAATGACTAATTGTTGTTTACTACTAAAATGACCATCACTATCTATTAACCCTGCCAAATAATGACCAAATTCAGTATCATTAGCAGGCTTTAAATGAGTAGGAACATGAACAGAAATAAGTTTAATTCTTTCTGTATTTATTGCGGTTTCGTTGCGCAAAGTCTCTGAGGTTCCAGTTTTATTTATAAATATAACATAAAACAAACATATATAACTGTTACCTGCTGATTTACTTCATCGTTTTAACTTTTTTACTATGTCATTTAAGATGGAGTATTTAAAATTGAGTATCGAAGTAGTTCCAGCATATAGCAACGTTAAGAAGCCTATATATTTATAGCTACGTTGATAAGCCCTATTAACCATATTTTTTCATTATTCGTATGAGTTATTTGTGTAGAATAATAAATATTCTCTATAAAATTTAAGACTTGAAACAAGAGTAAAGGGCATTTATTCGTCTATAAATAGAGAAATTTTTAGTAAACAATAATATTGACTAATTAAATAGTTAATGTAATTTAAAATTACAAAAATCTCATTTAAATTAATACTCAAATACTCTCGTATTTGTTTGGACTATATCTTGCATTGAGTGATATATCAGAAAAACAATTATAGATTACCACCCTGACCCGACTTTTAAATTGAAATTAAAAGTTTCACCTTTATTCTATAATTAATTTCATTTCCCATCTCCCTTTTAACAATCCAAGGAGTTTGGGACATTGCATAAGTAAAACTTTACACTATACTTTAAGTGCTTAAATATAGTGTTTCCTTTGAATAACTATTCATACTTAATTTTAATTTCCGGATCTTATTTTGACCCTCTGGAGTTAGGTGCTTTTTAGATTGAACAAAAATATAACATTGTCTTCATTTTAGATAGTTCAAATACTTACTTGATAGCAAATGGTAGCTATCTAGATAATTAATTACTTTTTTAGCCGAACTAAAACTAGTTGTTTCAAAATAATAAGTTGCTTGTGTTGGATGTATCTTTTTCCTGAATAGCTAAAGAAGTATCTAACTTTTTATTAATATGATTTAATATATTATTATTAAAACTATTTATTTTATCTGTTCTTAACTTACCATTTATTAATTTAGCTATTTTATTTGCAAAATATTTTATTGCATTTTTATTTTTTTCTTTTCTAATAACACCATTACCAATTCTTTTTTTTATAAAGGTACATCATTAATATGAAAAGAAATTTCTACAGTATGTTTTTTACTAAAATGTCCTACCCTTCAATTAATCCAGCTAAATATGAAGAAAATTATTCATCGCTTACTGGTTTTTTATGAGTGCGTAGCCGGAACATGATCACTAATTATAGGTATATTTTCATTTTTAGTCGAATAATTTCTTTGTATTAAATTATATAATTGTCAAAAAACCTCTGGATGACCGAAGAATCCATTTTCTCCAAATTTGACTTAAAGTAATAATACTCTCTCGTATCAAACCCAGGTACTACCATATAAGAATCTTTCTCAATAGTAGGCTTGTGTCCATCACTAATATATTAATATGGTGGAGAAACCGACTGTACATTAAGCAGCATTTCAGCCACCCACCAGTGAACCAGTCTGTAGCGATTGCTTAGACAACCAACGGTCTTTAATTGAGAAAATCATTGACCGTAACACTAGTGTAGCTAAGTAATTAAACCTAATTACCCATTACTTAATCAAGTAATGCTTATCCTAACTAACTTTTCCTTCCAATCACAAATTGTGAAAAGGTTTATAAGAGATCTACATTTTATCTCTATAAACCTAAGAGTTGCAAGCATAAATAGATAAGAGCTAGGGTTATGGTAGGCCTTCGGCCCTTCGTTATTAATGGTCTTTGAAAACTTATAACACTTGCCTTAATAACTTCATAACTTATCTTATTTATACGTTAAACCACACCCTCTATTCCAAAAATAATTGATTATTTTTCTCTCTTAATGCGTAGCCCCAAGCTGAGACGGAGCCTAATCAATCGACATGAAGCATATTTTGTTTTATTTATTGGATTTGTTTATAATAGACGCTTTTTCTTTTAAAACTACTCTAAGTTCAGGATCTAAATGTTCTTTATTTTTTAATCTAGTGTATAGTTGTTTCCATAGTGCATAACTTACAGCTTTTTTTGAGTTTAAATTAAACTCATCGAAATAGCTAAAGACATTAGAACAGGCCTTAAGACCATTAATTCTATATTCGTACACGTTTTTTACAGAATGGAGCTCAACTCTCCCTCCTTTAAATAATGTGACTAGGTGATTTAAAATAGGAATATTAATTTCACCTTTTTGAGTTAATATAAATCTAAATCTAAACGCTACAGAGTTAGATAAAATAGAGACAGTAAAACAACCTTCTCCATCTGTAAATCCAGCTAATCAACTATTAGTCAGATCAGGTAAAATAGTAGAAGGGATAAAAGTAATTTGGTTTAATTTTATCCTTCCTTTTGAACATCAGATATTAAAGCCGTCTATAAATTTTTCGAATGATTTTTGTTTACTAGGAAAAACCAAATTACCATTAAATAAATAAATAATCAGCTCAATTCCCAATTTATCTTGACAAACAAACCGACTAGTTACGACAGATTGACTAATAACTTTACCAAAACCCAATGTTTCTTTAATAAATTCAAGCGTATGTATGTCGCTGGTAGATTGAGTTATTACAAAAGCCAAATCACCCCTGTTATTTACAATAAACGAACCATCTCCTTCTGTAAACCCTATAAGCCATGTTAAGAATTCTTTAGAGGGCAAGGGTCTATCACCTAAAAGGGCTTTATATTTAGTGTAAAACAGTTGAAAATGAAATTTATTATTTGGAGTTATAGTTAAAGTAGCTGATCTGCATAAACTACTTAGATTTATTAGGCCTGACCATAGTGCTAAGAAGAAAATAAATAACAGTTCACCACCTACCTCCATGGACTTGGGTAAGTTATGATAGAATAAATGTTGATCTACAGTTTTCCATTTTTGCCCTTTTTACGGACTCAATAATGATATGCAGATATCTTTTTTTTCTTGACGAGCATGCTCGCCAATTCTCATTAAGTTAATAAGGATCAAACTACATCCTTTGAGTTATTGAACGTACTCAATTTAGGATTTAACTTGGTATTTAATCTTCTTAATTACTTGTAGAAACCTTAGAGATTTTATTTATAACTTGAGCTTTAGCAACTAAGGATGGTAATAATTTTAAATTTAGATGCTCTTTTAGACGTAATGATTTATACATTTCTTTTCATAAAACATACGATTCCAATTTATGCTCAGATCGTAGTGGATATTTATCAAAATAAGAAATAATACTTCCCAATTTAGTATAACCTTTAAAAATAATTCTATTATGGGTTTCTTCTGTTTGTATTTTAGGAGCAATGAGTCCACCAGATAAAAGTTCCTGAATATAGGGAAAAAATCTGACTTCTCCATTTTGACCTACCTCAAATACTATTGAAATATAGTGAGAAATGTGTTTTCGTTTAGTTTCAATGGGACAACCAAAATGCCCTTCCGCATCTACGAATCCACTTAGTCATGCATCATTTAAAGTAGGTAAAAGTAATCTTTCTTTAATTTCAATTTTGTACTCATATGGTTTATTATTAAATAAAGTAGTGTTAAATTTATCTATAAAATAATAAAATTGAGAGTAACGATGGTTTAAGACTAAATTCCCATTAAAGATCAATATTAAAAGATATATGTAATATCTTTTTTCTACATAATAACTCCATTTTTCTTGATCCTTAAATTTACTGACTTTACCAAAACCCAAAGTATCTCTTATATGAGTTAACACGTATTTTTCATCTTGTGCTAAACTAAAGCTAAACCCTTTATCCCTAACGTTAAAACAACCATCTCCTTCTGAAAACCCAATAAATCAAGTCAACCATTCATCATTGGCTAAACACTTAGAGGGTTTTGCTTTGTGGAAATCGCTAAAGTCAAATTTATTTTGTATTCTTATAGATGAAAAAGAATAAGTAATTAAAAGATTAACAGTTTCTTGAAAAAAATCATGATCTACGATTTACCATTTTGAATCCTGTAAAAAAATATAAACATATTTTATTTAGGGCACGGGGCTCCAAATGCTGCTTAAACTTTAATATAAATAATACTGCGCTAAAAGGAATTTGCAAAGTTTAAGGGCCGTGTGATTAATTTCACACCAAGGAGGGAAACCTTCAAATCCAGGTCATCATAAGAGAAATTGATTTCTCTCAGAACATCCTTTCGGATGGGTATTGACTATATCTTAAGCTTGCGCCAACCCACGTCTAGTCGATGAACTGCACACCTGTAAAGAAAGGTTCTCAACATATATCTGGAGCTTATCTTTCTATATAGGCGCTTGGCTGCGCGATTATCCCGATACATTACTGTAGAAAGGTCCATTATTACTATACCCAAGGTCCTTTCTTGGCCACCAGAAACTTACGAATCTGGCTTAGTAGTTCCCTTTTCTAGGAGATTTCCGCATTTTGAGGGTTTGGAGAGTTTTAATTTTTGTTATCAAATTAAATTAGTCTCTAGCCGGGCAATTTAATTCCGACTTTGGTCTGCCTCCTTCCTACCCCTGGGAAGAAAACAGTATAGGGTCACCCGAATTTAAAGAACATACAAAATTATCATATGTAAAGTGTATTCTTAAAGATGTATTTTATAAACCATTGTAGGGTGCATATATGGAGAAACTAAATTTTGTAAATTACTTAGATCAGTATTTGGAATAAAAATTGAAGGTAGACCATGGTCATTTATCCTTCAACAGCTAAATCCAAATTTTTGATTTAAAGCATTTATTAATAATTCATTTTCTGAAATTGAAAAAGCATTTGTAGCTAATGTTACACCTGTATTATGTTTATACTTTGATAATTTTTATAAAATATCTTTTTTTTACCAGCCTATTAATACCTTTTTCCCGTAATGTTTTATCCGCTAAAAGTATAGTTCTGTGAACACAACCAATAGCTTCCGCAGCTTGGCGTATCGAAGTATAAACTGAAGTTTTATTAGTCTTCACATCAAATACCTCAACAGGATAACCTTTTAGTTCATTAATTTTCAACATACGTTTTCTTGATCTCTCACTGTGTTCTTTACTTGCACTAATAGATGCTAGATGTTTTTTCAATTTGGCTTTATGTTCCGGAGTTAGTATCCGAGCTCTAAATTTAGCCAAAGTTTCTTCAGTGTGTTTGTGGCCTAAACTTGAACCTGCAGTAGGCAATATATTATATTTAGGCTTAAAAAGATCAAGGTAATGTTGTTCTATTTTAACTGTTTCAGATGGAGTACAATATTTTAATATTTCCAAAGTAAAGTTTGAATATCCGTGAGATAAAATAGCTTTATATATAAGCATATTATGGCGAGGATTACTTATAAATGTATAATTATAATACTGAGTAAATCTCTTTCCTAGATTAGTGCTGGAGCCTATATAACTTTTACCATTTAATTTGTTTATCCATCTATAGACACCACTAAGTTTTCTATTCTCTTTTATTATAGAATCCTTTTGTGTGTCTGCATTAGAGTAAACTTTCTCGGGATTAAATTTAGTTGTATTTTCTGCATCTTTATTAAAGCCTTTAATAGGTAAAGCACTAACTGAAAGGTTACCAGCATACATAAAACCAAAGAACAGATCGAGTAAACCCTCCCATAGGTATAATGACGAGTATTAGAAGTGTAATTAAGCTAGGATCCATTAAATCCATAATATTAGCCGGCACTTATCAATGTAAAACAAATTATAATACTGTGTAAACAAAGGTAAAGATAGAGTAGTAAAATGTCAAGTTTTGTAAATCTTATTTGTTCTTTTATCTAGTCTTTCCCTTAATTTAGGAGAATTAGAAAAAAATTCTTGGGAGCAAAGTATTCAAATAGAAAAAAAAAGAATTCTGTTCTGATATGACTCTGTTCAAACCTAAACCTTGCGTTAACTTTCTGTTTTTCTACCTTTATTCATTCCTGCTTTGATTAAACGAATCTGCTCTAATCCTTCTGGAGTTAAATGAACTTTAGCTTTCATTAGTTTAGCTACTTGTTTAAAGTTCTCAAAATCTTTTACCTTCACACCCTCAATCGGGTATTTTGTGAAGAATGGAATGATCTTATCAGTAATACCAACCAAATTTTTTATTACATAATTACCTCAATTTTGACCTTCAATAGATATAAAAAAACCACAATCTAAATACTGGACTAAACTTTTCATAAGTTCAGTATCGCGTAAATGCTGAGTTATATAAAAATTTCAAACAACTGCAAAGCCAGTTTTAGTTTTAGCTTTAAAAATATTTATTAGGAAACATCCCTCACCTGAAACGAATCCAGCTAACCAGTGAGGATCTTTAATTTCTTGATCCGTAACTAAAGGTCTTGGAACAGGAACTACATCTGGAAAGGTTGCTTTTAATTCTTCTGGTAAACCTTTATTAAGAGAAGCCCGAATACTTACAATTTTTCTTAAGCCTTCAATTGTTAAATGGTTTTTGCATTTAATTAATTCAAAGGCTTGTTTGAATAGTTGAAAGTCAGCACATTTTTTGGTAATTAAGGGAAACTTATCAAAATGATTTATTATGACTTCTAAATCTTTAATAGAACTCACTCGATATTGAACAGCATCCCTTCCACGATATGTGACTTTACCTACTCCTAAAAACGACTTTATTTGTTCTAACAATGTTAGATCCTTTTTATGCAGATTAATTCCAAAAATATTTTCAACTATTCAACCAGTTTTCATATTATTATTTCGACGAATTCTAATATGAAAATAGCATTCAGCATCGCTAAATCCAGTAATAAAAAAAGGATGTAACATTTGAGACTTGTTTTCTTTGCCCTTCATTCCGTCTGAAACGGAGAGCGACAATAAAGGTAAAAATGATAGTAATAAATCTGGATATAAACACATGATAAAGATAATTTCAACTATTACTCCTCCACCCAAGACAGTTCCAACTATGACTCTTCCAAGCATATTATCAGAAACTAGCAATGTTGTATTTAAACACAAATTATAAGAGATACCCTTTTTGTACCTTAAAAAAAGGTTGGACTATATCTTCATCTATAATACAAATTAGAAATTTGTAAGATGTTTCACGTATAGCCTCTAAGGATCCTACTCCAAACCTCGCAGAAAGTTTGTTTAGTTTCCTGCTGATTATCCAATATTTTAGTTTATTACTAAATTTTATTAGTTCTAAAAATTCTAAGGAGATTTCAGCATATAGTGAAATTAGGAGGCGGTAACCACCTCCAGCGGCTTCGAAGAATGAAGTATTGAAGTTACGATCGGTAATAAGCATTGTGATTGCCTAAATCTTGATCTACGAGACATAATCTCATGATAGTGTTACTATCTTAAAAACTTATTAGTCAAACCTACTAGGGAGACTAATAAATTTAGAGTAGATACTCATGTACTCACGCACATGTTGGGACTATATTTTATTAATTTAAGTTGTAAAAGTTTTGTAAATGATCCCATACAAATACAGTTCTATTATCATTCATCTGAGATTTAATAAGTTTAACTTCGGCCAGGTTTGATTTGTGATTCATTCTTCCTGCTTGAAATAAGTTCACGACTTTTACTCAATCCTGAAAATCTAAGAATTTAGCTCCAAACAAAGGATATTTTGTAAGATAATAAATAACCAGCAAATTACTTTTTATATTACTAGTTCTAATTCTATATTGGGGATTAGGCCTATCGGCTCTAATAAGTTTAACTTGAGACTCAATAGCTTCAGCTATTTTTTCGAAGAAAAATAGATTATCCCTATTATTATGGTTAGTTTGTGCTTGACTAATTTCAAATTTACATTCAATTTTACAGTATTTAACTGATTCAGTAGCTCTAACTGCAAAACTACCGTCCGCTTCTATGAATCCAGACAATCAAGCGTCAGATCAAAGAGAATTAGTATTTAACCCTTTTTTTTCAATGTTAAGATCTTTATTCTTAATATTTAATCAGTCTATTAATTTATGTAATGTAAAAATTTTATTGGTTCTCATATTCCCGTTAATTAATGTTATTAACAATAATAAACCTTGTAAATTATTTACAGTGTAGATATAAGCATTTACACCTTTTCTGGGATCCGTGATCTATTTCTTTTTGAATCAATAATGCCAAAGGTAAATCTTTTAAATGGAAAACTATTTGAATAGAAGGATAGTTAAGATTACCCTTAGAAGATCTTTCTGTTTTTGGTACATGGATAGTCCCATCTCCTTCTATTAATCCAGCCAGATAAGAGGATAATAATGTATTTGAACCATTATTAAAAGTAGCATAATTTCTATACGACTCAATTCTAATAAATAGTTTTAAATCTTGTTTTATAGAGTTAATAGGGAAACAATGTATAAACAAAACAATACAGCAAATAACTTCTGGCGTATTGTCTCTGAAGAGCCCTAAAAAGTTCAAACTTAATAGGTTTCTTGCTGATTGTGCGAAATAGATATTTCACAGTTCCCAGCATACAGCCAAGTTTAATGCCGGCACAATCTGCGGTTTTGTATACAGAATACCGGCTAAGACAGGGAGAGATAATAATAATAAAACAGCTGTAATAACTACAGCTCAACCAAATAGTGCTAATTTCGCTCCACAAAACAATAAGCATTTATCAAATAAGACCTAATATTATTAAGATAATTATAAATCTACTATAATGACAACTACTTATCTGAATGTGGTAACTTTAATCTAGAGCTATATTTAAACTCCGATAAATCACAGAAAGACTTGTCTATCTTTTTATTCTTTTGTAATTAATTAAAAAATATTTATATATTATATAAATGTAAGGATAAAAACATAAAAAAGAATTCAGATATAAGTCTTTATGTATAATAATTCTATACTACTTACTCTAATTCTCTTTTAAAATTCATTCTTGATTTTATTAAGAGAATTTTATCTAACCCTTCTTTAGTTAGATGAGCTTTAGATTTAATAAGGATTGATGCTTCTTTAAAGTCCTCAAAATCTTTAGCTTTTACACCTAATATAGGATACTCTTCAAAAAAAGGTATAACCTTATCTATTATATTATTAAAGTTTGACACAGCAAATGTACCAATACCAGTCTTTTCTTTAATAGAATAACTACCACAACCAAAAACTTGTGTAAAGCTTTCTAATAATTTTGCATCTATTTTATGTTGAGTTACTAAAAAATTAAGAGCTACACTTTTACCTAATTTATGTGTTTTAGATTTGCTTACTTTAATATAGAAACATCCTTAAATTATTTTGTTCCTATTTTATATAAAAGTGAAGAAATCATATATGGTCCCACTATTGTCTGTAACTGAGCCATAGAATGTTGTTTAATATATATTCGAGGTTGAGTAGAAGTATGAAAGCGTAACGTACATTCTAATCTATATCTAATTATTAATACATTCATTAAACGGACAATTTCTGGAATAGTGTAAGAGTCTGTACATATTATTAATCCATGACGTTGTGTAGAACCATCCCCCATTATTAAAGCCACTGGAGTTAATAATTCGTAAATGTTAAATGGTATTACTTTAACTCCATTAATATAAAAAAGATAATATAATTCAGTAAAACAAGGCAATGAACGAGTTTCAAGTTGTAAACCAATTGTTGTTTTTCCAAAACGATTTCTAATTCTAACTAAAGGGAAGGAAGAACAGTAATGGGCTAAGGACAAAAATACAAAGTAAAAATACTTAGAATGATCTCCAGACTGTGCGAATCCTAAAAGGGCATTCTTACTTCTTTTAGATGCGAGTCTTAGTCAAGCGTCGGATATAATTAACCCAACAATAACGCTCTTTTGATATGCTGGAAACTTAATCATCCCACTAACTTGCTTTGTAAATTGACCACTTCCTACTGTAGATGTTAAATTAGTGCCTCAAACTACTAAGCTTAGATTTGTATTATTAGTATTGGAGCTTTTTGTTCTAAACTGTCTAATAGATTTTGTAATTGAAAAGGACTTAGATAAGCCTGTAAAAAAGAAGGCTTTCTTGATTTTATTAGAGTAGTATATTTCGTTTTTTTGAAAAGACGTCATATAAGCCTTAGCAGAATAAGAATTAATATACTTCATGATAGAAATGTTTTTCATTCATTTCATTTATATACAATTTTGACTCCCCATTGCCATTGGCAGGATTTTTATAAAAAATCCTGCGCCTTCGCCCTTCGCGCTTCGCGCTTCGCCTTCGCGCTTCGCGCTTCGCGCTTCGCGCTTCGCGCTTCGCCTTCGGGGGGGGAAGTGATAAAAAAGAATAAAACGTAATATATTTCTCATACAATACAGCCATTCAATGGCTTTTAATACCTAGTGTGTTTGATTCCAAAGTAGTTTTGGGAAACCAGAAACAAATCCTGCTAATCAGTATTTAACCCCTGGTGTGTTATAATTTAAAGTAGTTTTAGGTACTAGAGGTTTTGGCTCAGGAATAACTTTAGTAAAAGCAGCCATCAATCTTTCAGATAAACCTTTATTAAGAGTTGCTCTTATACTAATAAGTTTGGTAAGACCTGCCTCAGTTAGATGTTCTTTATTCTTTACTATGTCAAAAGCTTTTTTAAATAATAAAAAATCTGCATACTTTTTAGTCTTCAGCGGATAGTTATTAAAATGTTCAATTATACAAGCTAAATCACTTAGTTTTGTAGCTTGGTAGTGAGCAGCATCTCCGTGAAGAGTTACATTACCTACACCAAAGAAACGTTGAATTATATATAAACTATTTATATCTTTAGAATGCAAATGAATATTAAAAACTAATTTCACACTTCAACCTAAAGTTTGTCTAGGGTTTTTGCTAATAATTAAAATAAAACACGATTCTGCGTCAGAGAAACCTGTAACAAAATGAGGGTTTAAATTATTAGCACGAGTAGTATATTTCGTTTTACTCATTTATATCACTTTAACCTAAATGTATATAAATCCGGAGATTTGAAGATCTACATACAGGTAAATTAAAGGTTTTATACTAAGTAGTGTATTTATCACTTAAACCTAAATTACTAGCATGTAGTTTCACCCCCAGAACCGGTTTCCCGGCGACTAGAGTACACCTTACAGTAATATAAATACTGAAGAACCATCTACTCGTTGCTCTTTTACAAACAATGACCATTGTCTGATTTAGATCCGCGATCGCCCATTTCAGTTTCCTTCATCTCTAGTGATGTTACCATACCCTGGTGATTAGTCAGGCCAGTCATCTAGTTTCCTATATAACTTTGGTTACTAGAGCTTTAGGGTGTCCCCGGAGTTTGACTCTTATACACAAATTGACGGTAAACCTACCGTCTTCATGCAACCTAATACCAGGACTTCTCATATTTAATATTGTTGTAATGACTTACTAAATTCCTAAAGAGTTTATCCTTCGTCTAGAATTTGAATAATGTATCTTTTTTTCATGGTTTATAATACCCTTAGCTTGTTTCTTACAATATTAGTACTTGAATAATATAGGATTTTCCATTTACATTATTTATTAAACGGTAAATTCCGGATCTGTTTTTATTCTCTTTAAGAATGGTCATTTTTTTTTTGTGTGTCCGCGTTAGAGTATATTAAAACAGGAAGTACACAGAAAATGACACTTAATAAAGTTAAGTCTTTTAAAGATCATAACTACTATTATTAGTATGGACTATATTTTCAGCGCACCGATTTGATCGGAACGGTGTTTAACGCATAGTCTCTGAGGAACCTACTCCATATTTTCCTTCGGCGTAGAGCGAAAATGAAACCCATATGTTTGGTTTCCTACTGATTAAACATAGCCTAAAGGATTTTTACTATTATAAGTACCTATAGACATTAAGTTGTCCCAGTATACCGTTAATATCTTTATATTAACCCCATTATAAATATTTGTTTTACACGAATTTACAGATATATCCGTGATAAACTTGACCTAAATTTATATATTTCACCAAGGATGTGTGATTAGCGGGTAAACCTTTGTTTCTTAAATACTCTATACATTTTCCTATACTAAAAAAAATTTCTGTTTTATTGTTATTTATATCCACTAATAAAACCGATTTACTTAAGGAATTCAGAGGTTTATTTTTATTGTATTTTTCTCTATCTTTCTCCAACATTAAAGCTAAATCTAAAAGAGAAATATCTTTAACTTTAGCCGTTAATATAGGCTCTCTAGTGAAAAGATATTTACCTAAATAATAAGTACCATTTGTTAAATGTTTATTAAATGTAAAATGAGCAATGTTAAGATTAATAATGAAATCCTTTTGTTGTGTTGAAGAATAATACAATATACTCTTATCCCTATTATACATAAACAATGGCTTTGCATTTGACCCGCTAGGATTATTTGCAACCTTTACAGTATTTAAAGAGAAAGATGGGTCTAATAAATAATATTGTTCTAATACTATTTCTGATCTAAAATTGTAATTATCGTACAAAGGTACTATCTCTAAGGTAAAACTTGACAATTTATCCTTAGTTAAAAGAGGTATTAATAAACCTATGGCTCTATGTCTTCTTTTAAGATAGCCATACACCCGTAGACCTAATTGTGAAGAAGATCCGACATATTTAGCACCTGTCTCTTTGTGTTTAAATATGTAGATTCCAGACACCTGTATTTTATCTCAAGGTCCCCCAATCTTATCTTTAATAATTTTTATTGTTTCATCCTTATTTAAATTATCAAAAACAAATCTAGGTGCAGCTAATAAAGATTTGAATATATCTTCAGTAATTCTAATACCACAATAAGCTAAAATGTCATTAATTATCTTCACTGTAACACGTTGACCACTTTTAATTTGCTCATGTGCTAATCTATGAGATATTCTATTAGAAGAACCCTTTCGACCTAAAACTTCTTTTCAAAAATTTTTATCCTTTTTAGGTGGTTTATTATTATTATCTGAGCTACTGTTAGAGCTCAAATAACATTTTTTGTTATTTAAGGTCAGTTTAAAGCGACGAGACCCTGGGGCGATACAGGCCGGCCCGCTTATTGAGTTTTTTAAACTCATTAAAACAAATATGTCACATATAATGTTCCTAAAGTTAATAGCACCCAAAAGTGAACTTATACCAGATAAATGTAATCCAAATATAGCTAAATCTACACTAGCTCCACTATGACTTTGGATTCCTGATAAAGGTGGATAAAGAGTTCAACCTGTCTTTTTATTAAAAACCAATATTTAAAAGTTTCGTCACTATTATTCCCACTATTTTATGGAACATTGTAAAATTTGTTCAATGAATCTCAATTAAATTGAGTTCTTAAAGTATTCATGCCGTTTTTTAAGGAAATTAGTTTTTTTGTTCCTTTTATAGTTTGGTACTCTTTAGACACCCTTATTTTATGGACGTTACATCAAGATAAAAAATCCTGATGTTTAGAACTAAATAAAGGATAGATAGATAAATAATTTATTAATATTTCGCAAGAAGCTTTTTTTGATGTTCTTACTTCATACTTTTCTTTAATTCTTTGTGTTTTAACAACGTTTTTAACATCCAAAAATTCTTTGATTTTATCCATTATATGAAAATTAGAATTAATTTCCAGAGGTAACACCGTATTTTTCCCATATGTTGTTTTTTGAGAAATTCTCATATAATGTTTAACTTGTGTTGCTATACCTTCTGAATTCAAATTAAAAGCACAATAAAAGTTACCATCAGCCTCAATAAACCCTGATAATCATGCATCAGAATTTAAACTACTCTCATTTAACCCTAACTTAGGTATTTTATGAGTATCTAATAAATATTTTGAATTTTTATTATTTAACCAATCTATAAGTCTGTGAAGAGCCTCAATTTTAGGAGTTCTCATTTTCCCATTAAGAAGTACAGCTATCATCTGTAGTGTTGATACATCTTGAATTAAATAATTTATATATTTTGTACCACGAGGACACTCAATTGTACCACTTTGTAGTATTTCTTTTATTTTATTAGCAAGAGGTTTATCCTTTTCTACAAAAGACTTTGGGATATAATAATTAAAAAACTGTTTTATTAATCTGAATTTCTACCCCTATTCATTCCCGATTTTATTAGGTTAATGCGGTCCAATCCTTCTTGAGTTAAATGAGCCTTACTGTTTATTATATTTGCCACTTCCAAAAAATCGGCAAAATCGGCTAATTTAGAACTCTGTAAAGGATATTTAGCAAAAAAGGGTAGTAATACGTCCGATATACTTGATATTTTTCTAATAACATAGTGAGACATATCTCGAGAGTCCAATATAACATCTCCACAGTCAAAATAATCTTTCAATCCATTTATTAATATTACATCTTTAACATTTTGACTTATAATAAATTTTGACCTAACTTGAAAGCCTAAACTATGAGTTTTAGATTTAAAAATATCCACAAAAAAGCAACTCTCCCCATCGCAGAAGCCGGTTACTCAATGTGGATTTAATTTATTAGAATTATATTTCATAGTGGATAATTTTTGAACTCTTGATAGTGTCTTTTTATTAAAAAATAATTTTCCTTTTTCATTTCTATGTAATTTAGGAACAATTATTGAACCATCACCCTCAATCAATCCTGCTAAATAACTACCTAAATAATTTGATTTATTATTTTCATTATTTGTTTTTTGATGAAGAAGACGAAATTGTGACCCACAGCAGAAAAAAGGAAACAATCAAGTTATATCTGGACGTGTCTTCAATCCAGATAAAACTATTGATTTTTGATTAACATTTTTATGTTAATTAGGACTATATTTTCATCCAATACCTATTGTTAGGATGTACCACGTGTAGTCTCTGAGGATTCTTATTAAAAACATGAAAAATTTACATGTCTATATTAGATTTCCTGCTAATTGCCCATTATTCTTTAAAGATTTTCACATTACCAATATAGTAAGTACTCAAAGTTTTTAAGGTTTTCAGCATATAGTGATATTCTCCGTAATATTTTCATATTATTCTAGCACACGTTTTACCAGCCCCCCCTTCAATAGCGCTAGCAAATGCAAACAGAAGTAAACTAGGAGGAAGTAACCAAAAGCTTATATTATTAAGTCTTGGGAATGCCATGTCGGGCCCGCCGACCAATAGTGGTAATAAAAAGTTACCAAATCCACCTATTAATGCCGGCATGCAATTTTCTTATCGTTAACTTTCGTTAACGTCCGGACTATATCTTTATCCTCTTAAT
>Ga0209577_10000079_pt1 | contig 87937 bp, 81 predicted proteins | sample GraSoiAngelo_109_FD_185874 | JGI IMG/M metagenome (GOLD analysis project Ga0209577, IMG submission 185874) | Grasslands soil microbial communities from the Angelo Coastal Reserve, California, USA - 14_0903_12_20cm (SPAdes) (version 2) | ecosystem: Environmental > Terrestrial > Soil > Grasslands... | reverse complement strand
GCGCCGTGCGCCATACCGTATTGCTACGGTACGCGCACTCGACTTGCATGTGTTAAGCACGCCGCCAGCGTTCGTTCTGAGCCAGGATCAAACTCTCGTTTGAATCTGGTTGCTTGGCGAAAAAAAAATCCCGGGATTTGCATCCCAGGCAGCCTGCCAAGCGAATTGTTGATCGCTCGAATTTACTCAGACCATTGGCGCTCGAAAACTCCAATGGCTTCGAACAGATTCTGGCACATCGCATCGGTTGTCAAAGAGCAAGGCCCCCCTGTCCAGCAGAAAGGCTAAACTACAGTCCGAGAAGTATGCCAAGTGAATGAAAAAATGTCAACAACGGATTACCGTAAAATTCACCCCCGAGCAAGCCAAGTGTTATGCGATTGATCTGGCGGCGCGGAAAGCCATCATCGCCCTCTTGCGGCCCGTACATACCTACGAAGAAGCGAGCAACGCCGGTAAGCCGTATTCGAGAAAGAGGACATCGGCGCACAGTGGAACGGTTTTCCAGGGCACTTCGTGGGAATGGCTACCCACGAGGTAATGGAGGTGACCGGACCAGTGAAAGCGGGACAAGTCGTTGCCGTCGAGCCCATCGTGGAATTTGCCGATAAGCGCATGCACTTCCGCGTGGAAGATACGGTTCTGATCACCGAAGACGAGCCGGAAATTCTCAGCGCGGGTATACCTAAGGATCTTGCCGATGTCCAGAAGCTCGTGGGCAGCGCCAAAGACGAAAAATAGCCGCCATTCCTGACGGTACCTGCCGCGTGAGTTTTGCCGACTCGACTGCTACCATCAACCATCGGAATGAGAATTGCCGTTGCCGTGCCTTCGAAACTAATTCGATCCTTGCTCGCCGACATCCAAAAAGAGGGATTGCTACGCCCGGGTGATCGCGTCGGTGTGGCAGTGTCCGGCGGGGCGGATTCCGTGGCGCTGCTGCTGCTGCTGCTGGAATTGCGCGACAAACTGGGCATCGTGCTCAGTGTGGTGCATTTCAATCACAAATTGCGTGGCGGAGCTTCCGAGGCGGATGAGGCGTTTGTCGCCAAACTGGCCGCAAAGCACGGGCTGGAGTTTCACTCGGCTTCTGCGGACGTTGCGAAGAAAGCAAAAAAGGAGCGGGCCAACCTCGAGGACGCGGCACGGCGGGCGCGGTACGACTATTTCCGTTCACTGGCGGAATCGGGAGTTTGCAGGCGAATCGTGGTGGCGCACACTGCCGACGATCAAGCGGAAACCGTGCTTGCCCACTTGCTCCGCGGCACCGGCCTCGCGGGTCTCGGCGGAATTCATCCCGTCGCCGGTCCGGTCGTCCGTCCCCTGCTGAGCGTTCGCCGGGCTGAGCTTCGGCGTTTTCTGCGCGCGCGAAAACAAACCTGGCATGAAGATGCCACCAACCGCGACACGAAGAAAATGCGCGCTCGGATTCGGAAGAAGCTCCTGCCCCTGCTCGAGAAAAAATTTCAGCCAGCAATCGTTGAACATTTAGCAACGCTCGCGCAACTCGCACGAGAGGATGAGGAATTCTTGGACGCCATCGCGGAAGAGCGGGCGAGCGGGCTGGTTCAAAAGAACGATGAGCGAGCGCGAATCGGCGTGGACGATTTGGTCCAACCACGGAAGAAAAAAGAATTCAACACAGAGAACACGGAGAGGGCAAAAGCACTGAGCAAGCGGATAGTGCGACGAATCGTGGAAAGCATCAAGCCGCGCCACGGGCAACTTGGGGCGGCGCATGTGGAGGCGGTGTTGCTACTAGCGCGTAGCGGACAAAGCGGGAACTCGCTCGCTTTGCCGGGTGGAGTAGAAGTACGAAGAGAGCGAGACGCGCTTGTATTTCAGGCCATGCAAAATGTGCGAGTGCGAAATTCCGAAAGCGCGCCGCAGGAATATGAGTATCAGATCGATTTGGCAAGAGGCGACGCGGAAGTGTGTGTTAGGGAGACGGGGTGCGTATTCCGCCTCAGGGTGATTGACTGGCCTCCCAAGAGAGGGGAAAATGGTATGAATGAGGCGGTACTGGACCGCGACCGGTTGCACTTCCCGATGGTGCTGCGCAATTGGCGCCCCGGAGACCGATTGCGCCCCCAGGGTCACCGCAGCGCCCGCAAGCTGAAGCGCCTGCTGAACGAGAAACACGTGATTCGGTGGGAGCGTGACGGCTGGCCGGTGCTGACGAGTGGCGGCGTTATTTTATGGACTCGCGGCTTTCCTGTCGCCGCCGAATTTGCCGCCAATGAAAGGACCCGCACGGGAATCGTGATCGCCGAGGAGCAACTTTGAGCAGGGGAAAGGGAGCGGCGTATTCCGCGGCACGCATAGCCGCCCGCGTGGCGGCCCTGGGGAAAGAGGTTTCGCGGGAGTGCGAGGGGCGGCGACTGGATGTGGTTGTTACTCTGGATCGCGGCTTTATTTTTGCGGCGGACCTGATGCGGCAAATCGAGGCGCCGGTTGTTTGTCACTTCGTGCGCGAAGAAGTGCGGGACGTCGAGCACGGCGGGAACGCGCGGCGCGAAGTTTTTTTTGGTTCGGGGCCGGAATTGAAAGGCCGTGACGTGCTGGTGGTGGACGCGGTGCTGGAAAGCGGTGTGACACAGGAATTTTTGCTGCGGCGGCTGGGCGAAAGCAGGCCCCGCTCGATCCGGCTGGCAGTGCTGCTGGATAAGCCGGGGAAGCGGCGGGTAGCACTGGAGCCTGATTACTTTGGCTTCCGAACCGCATCTAACCAGGTGTGGATTGGTTATGGCCTTGCGGGAGCCAACGGGACGGGGCGCAACCTCCGGCAGCTTTCTTCCGGAGCGAATGGGACGCCCAGGAAAAGTGGCAAGGGGCGGAAGAAATAGGGACGATTTGATTTTTTCCGGCGGGTCGCAGGATTAGTGAGGACAATGTGAATTCTAGTTCCACGGCAAAAACAATTCTCTTTTGGATCTCGATCGTCTTTCTGGGCGTGATGCTCTGGAAGCTGGTGTCCGCCAACGGATCACAGGCGCGCGAGGATACTCCCACGTATAGCGTGTGGATGGCCAAGGTCGATGCGGGCGAGGTGAAGGAAGTAACGATGTATCTTTCGCCGAACAGCTACGACCTGCAAGGCGAGTACTACAAGCCCGCGAACATGAAATTCCAAGTCACCATTCCGAAGGAAGAAGCGCCGACGGTTACGAAAGCCCTAAGGGACAAGGCCGTCCAGTTGAAAGTGAAGGAAGTGCGCAGCGGCGACTGGGTGTTGATCCTGCTGAACGCTGCGCCGCTGATACTTCTGGTGGGCTTCTGCCTATTCCTGATGCGGCAGATGCAATCGGGCGGAAACAAGGCATTGAGTTTTGGCAAGTCCCGCGCGCGGCTGCTCTCCGCGCAGCAGAAGAAGGCCACGTTCAAGGACGTCGCGGGAACGGACGAGGCCAAGGAAGAATTGCAGGAAATTATCGAGTTCCTGAAAGATCCCCAGAAGTTCCAGAAGCTGGGCGGGCGAATTCCGAAGGGCGTGCTGCTTGTCGGACCTCCAGGCACGGGCAAGACCTTGCTGGCGCGCGCCATCGCCGGTGAGGCCAACGTTCCGTTCTTCTCGATTTCCGGTTCGGACTTCGTGGAAATGTTCGTCGGCGTGGGCGCGAGCCGCGTACGCGATCTCTTTGAACAGGGCAAGAAGAACGCGCCCTGCATCATCTTCATCGACGAAATCGACGCGGTTGGCCGGCATCGCGGTGCGGGTCTCGGCGGCGGACACGATGAGCGTGAGCAAACGCTAAACGCGCTGCTTGTGGAGATGGACGGTTTTGAATCGAACGAAGGCGTGATCTTGATCGCGGCAACGAACCGGCCTGACGTTCTGGATCCGGCGCTGTTGCGGCCGGGCCGCTTCGACCGCCGTGTTGTGGTAGCACGTCCCGACGTGAAGGGTCGCGAAGAAATTCTTCGCGTACACACCCGCAAGGTGCCGATTGCCGACGACGTTGATTTGTCGATTATCGCCCGCGGCACGCCTGGTTTTTCCGGGGCGGACCTTGCCAACCTGGTGAACGAAGCAGCGCTGTGGGCCGCGCGCCAGAACCGCAAATTCGTCATGATGGTCGACTTCGAGATGTCCAAAGACAAAGTGATGATGGGCGTGGAGCGAAGATCGATGATTCTTTCGGACGAAGAGAAGAAGAACACGGCATATCACGAGGCTGGCCACGCTCTGGTTGCTGCGATGACTCCGGGAGCCGATCCGGTCCACAAAGTGACGATCATTCCGCGCGGCATGGCTCTCGGCCTGACCATGCAGCTTCCGGAAGACGACAAGCACACCTACACTCGCGGGTATCTGGAAGCGATGCTGGCGGTGCTTATGGGTGGACGTTCGGCCGAAGAGATTTTCCTCGGCCACATCACCACCGGCGCGGGCAACGACATCGAACGCGCCACAGACATCGCACGCAACATGGTCTGCGAATGGGGTATGAGTGAGCTGGGGCCGCTGGCCTACGGCAAGAAGGACGAAGCTATCTTCCTCGGCCGCGAAATCGCGCAGCATCGCGACTATTCCGAAGACACCGCCATTCAGATCGACAAGGAAGTAAAGCGCATCGTCAACGGCGGCTACGAAAAGGCCAAGAACCTGCTCGCTAACAACCGGGAAACGCTCGAGCGCATCGCGCAGGCGCTCCTCGAACGGGAAGTCATCGACGCCAACGAAGTGAAATTGCTCATGGAAGGCAAACCGCTGCCGGAAAAGCCGCGCACGCCTCCCCCACCTCCTCAGGTTGCACCAAGCGCGGACCCCAAAGTGGTCCGTCCGGAGTTGCGGCCGGCACCGGGATTCACCCGCGGCGAACATCCCGCCAAGGCCTAACTCGTTTTTGCACAAGTGACTGCAGGGGCGCGAACCCCTATTCTTTGCTCTCCTGGGGCTCGCCAGGCGGGATTATTGGGGATTATTGCTTGTCGTGCCTGTTCCCGGGTAAAAAGGCGTAGAATACCGCCATGACAAAGCAGAACAGCGAGAACTTGCACGTCACGTGCCCGTGCTGCCAGGCGAAGCTCACAGTTGATCCGGTTTTCGGCGCTGTGCTTTCGCACGAGCCAGCCGCGAAAGCTGGCCCGAACGTGGACCTTACCGACGCCCAAAAGATCCTTGCCGAACAAAATCGGCGCCGCGAAGACAAGTTTGCGGATTCCTGGTTCCAAGAAACGAACAAAGAAGACATCCTGGCGAAGAAATTTGAAGAGGCGATGAAGAAGGCTAAAGACGCGCCGGCAGGCAAACCCATACGCGATTTCGACCTGGACTAAGAGTGACTCCTGACTCGTGGAAGAGCCTTCCTTTCCGCAGGGAAGAGCGCCACATTTTGCGTCCTCTCGATTTCTGCGAATGATCTCCAGGAAAAAATTCACTCTCCGGCTGTGCTCGGGGAGACTCGCGCTAGGCGAGCGCACGCTCGTGATGGGCGTGCTGAACGTCACCCCGGACAGCTTTTCCGATGGCGGGAAGTTTTACGCCGAAGAACAAGCGATGGAGCACGCTGCGCAATTGGAGCGCGCCGGCGCGGATTTGATAGACGTGGGCGCGGAATCAACAAGGCCGGGCGCCGAAGAAATTTCCAGCGCGGCAGAGCTGCAGAGAGTCTTGCCTGTGCTCGGCGGCCTTCGCCGGCTGCTCAAGATTCCTATTTCGATCGATACGCAAAAGGCGGAGGTCGCGGAAGCTTCGCTGGATGCCGGCGCGCAGATCATCAATGACATTTCCGGGTTGAAGAACGATCCACGGATTGCTGAAGTCGCCGCGCGCCGCCGCGTGCCGCTCATCCTGATGCATATGCGCGGAGAGCCGCGAACGATGCAAAAAGGGCCGTTTGCCCGTGACCTCATGAGGGACGTAATGGGGGGCCTGCGCAAGTCCGCGATCCTCGCCAGGAAAGCCGGCGTCAGGAAATCGCAGATCATTCTCGATCCGGGCATCGGCTTCGGCAAGAGCTTTCGGCAGAATTACGAATTACTGCAAAAACTTCCGCAACTGGTGAAGCTCGGCTATCCGCTCTTGGTGGGCACTTCGCGCAAGGGCTTCCTTGGCGCGACCTTGGCTCGGGACGGCAAACCTGCGCCACCGGAAGAGCGTATCTGGGGCACCGCCGCAACAGTTACCGCGAGCATCTTGAATGGGGCACACATCGTCCGCGTTCACGACGTCAAAGAAATGGTGCAAGTCGCGCGCGTCGCGGATTGCCTTCTGGATCCGAAACAAAGGCTCAAGCACTAAACGCGGAGGCGCAGAGGATGCTGAGAATGATGTCGGCAGGATGCCGGCGCCAAGCTTCCTTCGGTATAATTTGCACGGCAAATGCGTCGCGCAGACATCACAGCAATCCCTAGAGTAGAAAGGCAACTCATGCCACGCCGGGCAATTTTGTTTCCCTTCGTGCTTTTTTGTTTCGTCACATGCCTACTGCCAGCGCAGGGGCAGCTCCCGCCGGCAATGAAAGACCCGCGGATCCCGGGGCAAAGCGCGCCGGGAAAAACGGCTTGCTCCACGACCGCGGCATCGTCGTGCGCGGAGGCGGCGGCGAAGATTCTGCCCATCGTGATGGGTTCGTCGCCGATGGAGGAGAATCTGCGGCGGCTGACAGATGAAGTCGGCGGACGCGTGACGGGCACGCCGGAAATGGCCAAGGCCGTGGAGTGGGGCGTGGGGGCGTTTCGTGCGGCGGGAGTGGACGTGCACACAGAGAAGTACACACTTCCGGTCACCTGGCGCGAAGGGCACACAGCTTTGAATATCACGGGGCCGATGTTAGCCGTGGCAAAGGAGGCTCGAGGAGAAGACGGAAAAATCTTTGTGATCATGCCTGGGCTTCGGGCCGTCTCCGAAGCGTGGGGGCCGCCGACGCCTCATGCCGGCATTACCGCAAAGATAGTGGACGTGGGCCGTGGGAGCGATGAGGAATTTGCGCGCGCAGGTGGCGCCGTGAAGGGCGCGATTCTGCTCGTTCACGGCGATATCGGCTCGACGTGGAGCGATCTTTTCAACGAATATCTTCGGCCACCGGACATCATTTCCCGCGCCGTAAAGGGCGGCGCCGGCGCCATCCTCTGGATGAGCGCGCGGGAGAGGTTGCTACTCTATCGCCACACAAATTCCTTAAACGGCGAAATCGACAAGATTCCTCAAGCAATCGTTGCGCGGGAAGATGCGATGTGGCTGGCGCGTCTGGCTGCCGCGTATCCAAGCGAAGTTCAAGCGCTTCTTACCATACCCAACAAGATTGGCGGGCCCATCGAGCAGGAAAATGTTGTCGGTGAAATCCGCGGCTATGAGAAGCCGGAAGAAGTCGTCATCCTCGGCGCGCACCTGGATTCGTGGGAGCTGGGCACAGGAGCGCTGGACAATGGCTGCAATGCGGCGCTGGTGATTGAAGCGGCGCGAGCAATCAAGGCAACGGGGCTTTTGCCGCGCCGGACGATCCGTTTCGTGCTCTTCAGCGGCGAGGAACAAGGCACGGTTGGCTCCTACGAATACGTGAAGGCGCATCGCGCGGAACTTGATAAAATCCGCGCAATGATCACGTATGACTCGGGGATCGGCCGCGTGACAGGGTATTCGTTGGGAGGCCGGCGCGACATCGAAGCAGGCGTGCGAGAAATCCTCAAGCCGCTGGAATCCTGGGGCGCGAACACTCACACCTACGACGCTTCGTTCGGCACGGACAATTTTGATTTCCTGCTCGAAGGCGTGCCCACGCTCGTAGCGAATCAGGAAGAGGCCAACTACCTGCCCAATTATCACGCCGCTTCGGACACGCTGGACAAAGTCGATATGCGCGAATTGAAGCTGCACACCGCGCTCGCCGCGCTGACGGCCTGGGGAATCGCCGACCGCGCCGAACCGCTCGGCAAACGGCTTTCGCGCGCGGAACTCGAGGTTCTCGTGAAAGAAACTGGCCTCGACCAGCAGCTCAAATTATTTGGTTATTGGGACGCATGGCAGAGCGGTGCGCGCGGCCGTAGACCATAGACTCAGCATCCAGTTCTCGCGACAGTTCTCCCGTGACGGGCGTCTCTTAGGGTGCATCGCATAGATCGCAGGGACCTTCCCGGTATACTGGAACTGTGACAAGCGCCAGGAACGAACCGAACAGAATTGAGCGCCGATCCATTTTGGCGGTGGACTATGGCCGCGCGAGGATCGGACTTGCTCTCGCGGACACGGAGACGCGGATGGCGCAACCGCTGAGCACGATGGAGCGCATCAACAGGAATGAAGACATGCGGCGGCTGCGTGAATTGGTCGACAAACACGGCGTGAAGCAGATCGTCGTGGGACAGCCGCTGCGGCTGGATGGTACCCGCGGCTCAATGGCGGAAGAGGCGGAGCGCTTTGCGCAGCGCGTGCAGAAGCAGATTGGCGTGCCGGTGGACATGGTGGACGAGCGGCTCACCAGCTGGGAAGCCGAGCGCTTGCTGGAAGAAGTTCAGGGAAGATTTATCCGCGACGAAAAACTGACCGGCAGTAAGAAACCGAAGAATGTGAAGGCCAAGATGACCGTGGACGCGATGGCGGCTGCTTTCATTTTGAAGGAGTACCTGGATCGGCGGGGGCAGACGGCCGAGAAGGCTTGCGCAAAGTAAGAAACTGAATCTGTGAGGCTGAATTGAAGTTTTGGCTCGTGCTATTGCTTTTATTCGTGTTGATTGCCGGAGTCGCCGCGGCGTGGATGTGGTACGGAATGACGAAACCCTACCAGGGCTTTGCGGCGGAAGGCGTCTTCGTCGATGTGCCGCACGGGGCTTCGAGCCGGCATGTGGCGTCTCTGCTGAAGACAAATGGCGTAGTGCGCAGCGCTCTGGCGTTTGAGATCTATGCACGGCGGCATCCCAAGCGCACACCGCAGGCTGGCGAGTACTTCTTCGATCATGCCATGACGGGCCGCGAGGTCTTCTGGAAGCTCGCAAACGGCCAGGTGTACCAGCAACCGTTCACGGTGCGCGAAGGCGAAACGATGTTCGACATCGCCCGCGAGCTGGAAGCAGCTAAATTCATGCGGGCGGGCGATTTTCTGTATGCCGCAGGCGATCCGGCGGCGATTCGCGAATTTGCGCCGGGCGCCCAGACGCTTGAAGGTTTTCTCTTCCCTGCCACTTATGAACTTCCCAGACATCCGGCGGCCAGCGAACTGACCGCGGAAATGGTGCGCAAGTTCAAGGAAGAGTGGAAGCGCTTAGCGGGGCCGACGGCGGGCGGACCAACGGACGAGGGCGACCACCGGGCCGTAAACAGAATCGTGACGCTCGCTTCGCTCGTAGAGAGGGAAACGCCGAAGCCGGAAGAGCGGCCGCTGGTAGCTGGTGCATTTGAAAACCGATTGCGAAAAGGCATGCGGCTGCAGTGCGACCCGACGGTAATCTATGGAATGGAGCGGCTCGGAAAATACAGCGGAACGCTAACGGGGAAGGACCTGAGTTTCGATTCTCCGTACAACACCTATGAGCACGGCGGGCTTCCTCCCGGGCCGATTGGAAATCCCGGCGAAGCGTCGCTGCACGCCGCGCTGCAGCCGGCGCAGACGAATTACCTTTATTTTGTGGCCAACACCCAAGGCGGGCATTTTTTTGGTGCCACCCTGGCGGAACACAACAAGAATGTGGTGAAGTACCGTCGGCTGCTGGCCGGTCTTCCGGCGGACCCACCGCCGCCACCGCCCAGTCCGAAGAAGAAACAAGGCAAGCGACACCGAGGCACAGCACGATGACCGAAGAATTGAAAACCAAGAAGGCGCTGATCCTGGAGACCGCCCGGGAGATCAAGGTACAGCAATGGACGCCGGCAGAGATCGACCAATTGCGCCGGCGGCTCGTGGCCGAGCATGGGGAGGCCGGCAAGACCGGAATGGAGTACATTGCGGACGTGCTGAAAGACGCGGGACAAAAGGTATTGATTAACCAGCAGGAGGAAGCCGAGGAACAGTACGAGGAAGAATTCGAGGATCTGCTGCACTTCAAGACGCTGGAAGATGCCGAGGTCAGCATCATGCGGCTGGATGAATTGATGCGCAAGTTTCGCTCGCAGGCCGAACACGCAGCCGTGGAGCGCGTCTTAAACGTGGCGCGGCTCGGCAAGCGACGTGCGGAGATGATCTCGCGCAACAACAAGGTGGAAGCTCATAAGCGCGCCGAAAAAGTAGAAATCGCCAGCTGGTTCCGTATCTGGCTGGAAACGCCGGATGCTTTCTTCGACTGGCTGGACGTTCGGAAACAGTCGCCGGAATTTCGCGCCAAGTTTCCGCATCTGGAGTCCGAAGAATGAACACACCGGGAACTGCGGCGCCAGGAAGCGGCGCGCTGGAATTGCCGCCCTTTTCTCTGGATGTGCAGGCGCTGGACCTCGGCGGGGACGTGAAAGCCGTGGGACTCGAACTGATAGAAACCGAAAATCGCGAGCCTGTGCGAGGCAAGGACGCTGCAGAGATCTGGTCGGCGGTCTTCCCTTCCCTTGCGGGAGACGAATCGTACGTCGTTGATTTTTTCAGCCACATCGAGCGCGTAAGAGAGTTTTGCAAGATGCGGGAGATTGCGTTGCGTGATGCAGCGGAGCGTTGCGTCGTGCTGCCGCAGCCGGATCAGGAGCAGTTGCGGCAAATTTTTGAACGATTCGAAGGCGAGACATTTGGCATTCGGGCAGGCGCGGCTGCGGAATCCGCTGATCCCGCGGCCGAAGGCAACTTGTCAAAGCGCGGCTTGGACGCGTACCAGCTAGTCTACGCGCGGTACACCTTTTGCGCCATTTGCGAGCCGGAGGACGGCTGGGTAACGCTGCTGAGCGAGTCGCTCTGGCCCAGTGAAGTCATCCGGCGGGTGCGGCCGGCAGTTCAACCATTTGATATCCACATCGCGCGGCCCAATTGAAGGCTTCCCCGGCCGCGCCATGCGTTGACTGACCGGCATTCGAGTGGCTGCTAGATTGCTTCATTTGTAGGAATGAGGCCGAAACGGATTGATGCGACGTGTCAAAACATGCCTGTTCGTGGCGACACTGGCGGCTATTTCCTGCGGCTGTGGGCGGGGAAGAGTTGTGACCGGTCATACCGTAATTGAGCAGAAGCCCGTGGCAAAGGATGCAACCCGTGAGGAGCTCCTCGAGGCATACAATCTGATCGCGCACAGCACAAAAACGCTGAATGCCACGGTGGTGCTAAAGCCTACCGCAGGATCGAAGTATAGCGGCGTCATTGATGAATATCACGAGGTGAAGGCGTTTCTACTGGCGGCGCGGTCGGCGGAGATTCGCGTGATCGGGCAGGCGCCGGTGATCGGAACCACGGTGTTCGACATGGCCAGTGACGGCGAGACGTTTCGGGTTTCGATTCCTTCAAAGAAAAAATTCCTCGTCGGCCAAGTGGCGGGCGAGCGCGTCAGCAGCAAACCCATCGAGAATTTGCGGCCGCAGCACTTGTTGGATGCACTGCTCTGGCCGGAAATCCGCAAGGAAGAATCAGTGACCCTGCGGGAGTTCAACGACGAAAACGCCAGGTACTACATCCTGACCGTCTTGCGCGGTGGCTATCAAGTAGAAATTCTACGCGAAATCTGGTTTGACCGGTCGGAGCTGCGGGTCGCGCGCATGCTGACTTTTGGGCCGAAAGGTGTTCTACTTTCCGATGTTCGCCTCGGTGACTGGCAACCCACGGATGCTGCCACTGGACAGAGGGCTCCGGCGACGTCATCAACTGCCGCGGCCTCGTTTCCGCGCTCGATTCGAATCGAAAGACCGCACGACGACTACAAGCTCGATTTGCAGGTCACGAAAATCAGCTTGAACGAAGAGATTCCTGCGGAGCGATTCAAGGTCGAACAACCGGCGGGAGCGGAATTGGTGCGCGTTGGCGACCCCACGGAGAATAAACAGCCGTGATGGGTGAGCTGATCGTCCGCAATCTGCTGCACCGCCCGCTGCGCACGCTAATTGGCGCCATGGGAATCGCGGTGGAGGTTGCGCTCGTCGTCCTGATCGTCGGTCTGACCAGCGGCCTGCTGACCGAAACGGCCAAGCGGATTGAAGGCATCGGGGCGGACATCATGCTGCAGCCACCATCCGCGTCATTCCTGTTCGCCTTTGGCAGTGCACCCATGCCCATCAAGATCGGGGATAAACTTGCAGAACTGAAGTACGTCCAATCCGTCGCTCCCGTGCTTTTTCAGTTCAACACTTCGGGCGTGGAAATCGTTTACGGAATTGATCAAGAAAGCTTTCGATCCGTCTCGGGCGGATTTGTGTTCCTGCAAGGGCACGACCTGGAAGGCCCCGACGACATTCTTGTCGACGACATTGCCGCGAAGACGAAAAAGATGCAGCCAGGAGAGACCTACCGCATCTTCGATCACGATTGGCATGTGGCAGGAATCGTCGAGCACGGCAAAGGCTCGCGTCTTTTTGTTCCTCTGGCAACGCTCCAGGAATTGGTTGGCGCGCGGGACAAAGCGACTATCTTTTTTGTGAAGTGCACGCGACCCGAGCACACCGAAGACGTCATGGATAATATGCGACACGTCCTTCCCGGCTACACCGTCCGGCCGCTGAAGGACTATCTCTCGTTGATGACCTCGACAAATATCCCGGGCCTCGAGGCCTTCATCAACGCGATGATCCTACTAGCCATTTCCATCGGGCTGCTGGTCATTTTTCTCACCATGTACACCACTGTGATCGAGCGCACCAGGGACATCGGCGTTCTGAAGTCGCTAGGCGCCCATCATTGGTTCGTCATCCGGGCGCTGCTCTCGGAATCCGCAGCGCTTTGCTTGCTCGGAATTGGTGCAGGCATCGGACTGAGCTATTTGGTGCGGGCCGGGTTTCTCTGGAAGTTTCCGACCCTGACCATTCTTATCACTTCCGGATGGGTCCTACGCGCCGCTGGCATTGCGCTCATGGGCGCGCTGTTCGGCGCGAGCTATCCGGCATGGCTGGCGAGCCGCAAAGATGCGGTTGAAGCGTTGTCGTACGACTAAGACACAAAGTATTGGGCGCGGAACGCGCCGAGAACACAGCAGAAATGAAGACGAGAGGAAAGGGCCGCGAAGCGGGCAGGATGCCTAGGCACGAATGGGAATCGCAGCTACAATACAGGAACCTGCCGAAGGGCTGATTTTCCAGGGAAAAAAGGGCGTGGAGCCGATACTCAGGACAGAGAATCTGTGGAAGCTTTACCGCGCGGGCAAGGTGGAAGTGCCGGCCTTGCGCGGCGTGAATTTCGAGGTTCAGCCTGGCGAATCGGTCGCGGTGATGGGCCCTTCGGGCTGCGGCAAGTCTTCGCTGCTGTATGTGATCGGCGGTCTGGCGCAAGCCTCCCGAGGCAAGGTCCTGGTCGACGGGAATGACCTCACCGAATTGAGCGACGCAGCGCGCACCAAATTGCGCCGCCACAAGATCGGCTTCGTTTTTCAGCGGTTCAATCTGCTCCCCACGCTGACCGCCAAAGGCAATATCGCCATTGCGCAGTTTATTCATGGCGACGGATTCGACCCGCACCGCTTCGATGTTGTAACGCAGATGCTTGGTTTGGCGGGACGCCTTCATCACAAACCTTCGGAACTCTCCGGCGGTGAGCAGCAGCGCGTGGCCATCGCGCGAGCGATCATCAATGAGCCGAAGATTCTCCTCGCCGACGAGCCCACGGGAAATCTGGATTCGAAAAACTCGGAAATCGTGTTGCAGATGCTGCGGCAACTGAACAAAGATCTGGGCCAGACAATCGTGATGATCACCCACAACCCGGAAGCAACAACGTATTTCGACCGCGTGGTGCACATGCGCGATGGAGTTATTGTCGACGGGATGCCGGCGGATTGATATGGCAAGCCTTGGCCAAATTCTTGCTCGGACGTTTTTCTGGTCCTACGAGCGCGGCACTTGGCAATATGACGTCGCGGTCATTCTGATTCTGGTCTTCGTGCTTCTCACTCCGCGGAACTGGTTCCACGATAAACCGCAAAGCGGAGCGCCGGTCGCACCGGGACAGGTCCAATTTATTTCGAAAGAAGGAAACCGGCTGACGTATCGCGTGGATGCGCGCATCCTAGCCCCGCCGACAAAGCTCGCTCTTCAAAACGACCTGCACACCGCCTTGCAGGAGGCGCTGCCTGAACTGCACAGCGGGAATTTTTCGATCGCCAAAATCGAACCGCTACGCGATGACCAAGGCACGGTGATTGCCTACCAGGTGGAAATTCACCATTAGCCGTCGTTCTCGCCGAGGGCAAGAACTTTCCGGGTATCCTTGAGGCGCGTTCGCGCATCTCTTTGTATATGTTAGGATTCCGAGGGCTTGTTCAAGCTGCCGCACCTTTACTGGATTGAGGCCACGTTTGAGACGTCTAGCTTTTTTTCTTTTCTTGCTGGTTAGTCTGTTCTCCTCCGCAAGCGGGCTTCGAACGCGCGCCGCGCAGGCTAGCGCCAATTGGACCATCGAAGGCGTCCTGGCCATGATGGACAAGTCTGCGCAGGACTTTCACACCCTAACCGCCGACATTGAGCACATCAAGTACACCGCGGTAGTAAAAGATACCTCCACGGAAACGGGCCACATTTTCGTGCGGCGCGATGAAAAAATGCGCATCGAAATCGCGAAACCTGATTTGCGCACGATTCTGCGGACCGGAGATTTTCTCTTTGTTTTCAACCCGAAGATCAATCGCGTGGAAGAATTCGACCTCGGCAAGAACCGTTCGATGGTCGATCAATACGTGCTTCTCGGCTTTGGCACAAAGAGCGACAATATCAAGAAAAGTTATCTAGTTTCTGTTGTTGGCGAAGAAGAGCTGGATCACAAGAAGACCGTGGTCCTGGAGTTGACGCCCAAGTCAGACCAGATCCGCAATCAGATCATCAAGATTCAGATGTGGATCGATGAGGCTTCCTGGCTGCCGATTCAGCAAAAGTTTTTTGAGGCCGGGTCGGGCGACTATTTTTTGTTTCACTACATCAATGCCATGAAGAACCTGAAAATAGGCGACGGAAAATTTAAGCAGGATTGGCCGAAAAGCGTCAACCGCGTGAAACCCCAGGCGTAGGTTTGCCAATATCAGATTTCCTGCCGTCAGTTAACCCGAAGTTGAATCGTTTGACGGAAGAGATTGCTTGTTGCGGCGATGGATTAATTGCCGGCGGCGCGTTCCTGCGCCAGTAACTGTTCTTTTCGCGAGAGCCCCCAACGATAGCCAGCAAGGGTACCGTCCTCGCGAATGACACGATGGCACGGCACCAGGACGGACACGGGGTTCGTTGCGCAAGCTCTCGCAACGGCCCGAACGGCCTTGGGCTTGCCGAGGGACCGCGCGACTTGCGAGTACGTGCGCGTCCGGCCACGCGGAATCCGCTGTAGCTCCTGCCACACGCGCCGCTGAAACGCCGTCGCCTGCAGGTCGAGCGGGAGTTCTAGTCGAGGCTGTTGGCCTTCGATGCGCTGCACGATTTCCCGCACCCATCGCTGGAACGAATCGGTGGCGGGCGCAATTTCCGCGCGCGGATATTCTTCATGCAGTTCGGCGATCATGGTGTTTTCCGCATCGCCGAGATAAACGGCGGAGACGCCGCGCTCCGTCGCAGCAACCAAAACTTTCCCCAGCGGCGATTTCGCAATTGTGTATCCGATCTTCATACCCTGTCCTCCCTTTCGATAAGTGGCCGGCGTCATGCCGAGCTGTGCATTGCTGCGCTCGTAGATACGGCTGGATGATCCATATCCTGTTTCGTAAAGCGCATCGGAAATGCTCTTGCCCACGCGGAGCATTGCTTTGAACCGCTTGATGCGCAACGCTTCCGCAAGCTCGCGCGGCTTCAGCCCGGTCACCTGTAGAAAAGCGCGCCGCAGCGTGGCTGGCGTCGTCCCCAGCGCCCTGGCCAGGCCCCCCAGTTGAATACCTTCTTCGGAAGACTCGGCAAGATGACCGGCGGCGCGTTGCACCAGAGCAACCGGACCGGAAATCTCATTCGGGCGGCAACGCCGGCAAGGCCGGTAACCTTGCTTTTCTGCTTCTTCGCGCGTGCGGAAAAAAGTGACGTTGCGTCGCAGTGGCCGGCGCGCCGGGCACGAAGGACGGCAGTAGATATGCGTCGAGCGCACCGCAAGCACGAAGCTCCCATCGGCCCGGGAGTCACGCGCCAGCGTAGCCTGCCAGTACCGCGCCGCCGCATGCGCCGAGATGCTCTGCACGAATTTGATTTGTGTGTGGCTCATGTTCAGCACGGTAAAAGTAGCGCAAGTTGAAAAGCAAATCTATCCGCAATCGTGCGGCAAATTGAAGAAGGGCAAAGTCAGGCAAAGAGGCGGAACGATCAGACTTCGCCGGGGGCAGGAACCGGATCTGTGACCGACGCCGGCGCCAGCGCCCGGTGGGGCGCGGTGATCACCAAAAGGACAGCCGTGAGGATGACCGCGGCGGCAACGACGGTGCGCAACTTGATGATCTCGCCAACGAGCAGCCAGCCTAGGAACAGCGCCACGACGGGATTCACAAACGCGTACGTCGCCACCCGCGCCGCAGTGCTCTTGTGAAGAATATAGATGTATGCGCTAAAGCCGACGCCCGACCCGAATACGATGAGGTAGGCGAGCGCAAGCCAGGAGCGGAGCGATATCGCACCAAGATGCAGCCCGCGAAATTCTCCGGCGAACAACCCGGCGATCAATAGAATTGCTCCACCCGCGAAACTTTGCATGGCCACGCCCAGCATCGGCGAACTGGGCATCCCACCGTGTTTCGAATAGAGCGAACCACATGCCCAGGCCAGGGAGGCGAGCACCAGCACCGTAGCGCCCCGGGGATCGACGCGCTCTGAACCTCCAAGATGTGCGGGCCCGACCAGCAGCGCGAGCCCGGCAAATCCCATCAGAAGCCCCATAGCCACCCGGGGAGCGGGCTTCACGCCACCAGGACGAAGCCAGTCCACGATCACCAGCCAGAGCGATACCGTGGCCACCAGAAGCGCCGCGATGCCGGAAGGTACGGTCTGCTCCGCCCAACTGACTCCACCATTGCCGACGAATAGCAGCAGAGCGCCGCTGACGACGGCGGTGCGCCAGTTTGCGGCGGTGGGCCTGATCCCGGTCTTCCCACGCAGGACCGGGTAGAGGAACAGGCCCACGATAATGTGGCGGAGTCCCGCCAGGATCAGTGGTGGAAACGATTCGATCCCAATGCGGATCGCCAAATAGGTTGAACCCCAGACGACGTAGACGGCGGCAAAAGCCATCAGAACCCGAGTCGTCGCGCGGGCAGGAGGGTGCGGCAGGGGCGGGGGAGTTCCCACGGTGTGCTGCGTTTGTATAGTTGTCGTAGACATTGTTTCTTATCCGGGGTGCGCCTCTATGAATAGCGGCGAAAGGGAGAGGTGTCGAGCACCATATTGGTAGAAGGTTCTCCGAAGGAATCCACAGAATGTTGTGGATGGGTTCCAGTACCATTACTAAGTGTTTGACGTTAGGACACTTCCTTCGTTTCCCACAGGTTGACGCCGAACAACATTGGTGACATCTTAGCGCTCCGAACCACACCGGTGCGGACGGGGAAATTCCAGAAAATCAGTTTGGCAGTTCAGTTTGTTGGGCTTTAGCCAGCGACAGTGAAGTGCCATCCCTGAGGACTAGATGAGCGCCACGAAGCGCCTAACTCTATTTGAATCCTGGCCTGCCGAACCGACCGCAGCAGCTCAAGAAGCTCCGGTGAGGCCGCCACCGCTCGCTGAGGTGCCGCGCCTTCCTGCCCTTCGCTTGGCGCCGCTCCTGGGTCCCACGCAGCCTCGGCGTTTTGTCCGCGTGCCAACCCACGCCGTAGGCGTGCATCCAGAACATCGCGAGTACCCCCGCGCCATACTGAACCTGCCGCTGCGTCTTCGCAGTACCGGCGGATTGCCCGAGGAATTTCCGATCACTCTCGTCACTCGCAACATCAGCTCGACGGGGGTCTATTTTCTCTGCCCCAAGCAGATGTCGGTTGGCACCTCGATCGAGCTTGAGATCGTGCTGGTAAGCAAGCCTCTGGGCCTCGGAAACGTGGTCGTTGCTACCATGGCGCATGTGTGCCGTGCAGAGACCGCTGCTACCCCCGGCTGGTATGGCATCGCCGCAGCCTTCGATGATGTGCAGTTTGACCGTGACGACCGTATTCCCTCCCGTTATCTCAAACCGTAGGTTTCGCGCACCCCTTCAATGCCGACGGAACTCCTGAACCTGCTTCCGCCATCCGTCTGAAGGCTTTACAGGGTCAACCTCCATAAAGATTCTGTTACTCTGAGGAATGATGGCCGCGAAACGAAAACGCAGCATTGAAGGAGTTCTTTTCGACTGGGATGGCACACTCATCAATTCCTACGACGCCGATACATCAGCGTACCTGGCGATGTTCAAGGAAATGGACATCTCTTGGGGGATCGAAGAGCTCGAGAAAAATTATTCGCCGAACTGGTATCAGGTTTATCGCGCTGCGCGGTTGCCGAGGAGGCGCTGGGAAGATGCGGACCGAGCGTGGCGTGCGCACTATGCCAAGCACCGGCCGAAGCTGATCGCGGGTGCGCGCCAGGTCCTGGCGCGATTGGGTGACACTCATCCTCTTGGCCTGGTCACCAGCGGCGATCGCGATCGTGTCACTCGTCAATTGCGCGAGTTTCGATTGACCAGGCTCTTCGTGGCGCGCGTTTGCAGTGGAGATACCCTTCGGAAGAAACCGCATCCGGAACCGCTGCGCTTGGCCCTGCGGCAGATGGAGCTGGATCCCTCCGCGTGCGTGTATGTGGGCGATGCGCCACAGGATGTAGAGATGGCCCGGCGCGCCGGTGTGCGTGCGATTGGTGTGCTCGGCCCGTTTCCTACGGAAAAGCGCCTGCGCGCGGCGCGGCCGGAGTTTCTGATCGGTTCGATCGAGGAATTGCCGGACGTACTCAAGAGGTTACTCCGCTGATGGCCCGGGTTTCTTAGCGACTCTGCTCATGGTTTCGCAGAAGTTGCGGGAGTTGATGGCGCGAACACTTGCGACGCGCTGCGAACAGGTTTGAAGTCCGTCCACCTGATGACGATGCGAACGGGAATCTCCAGCCCCTTTAGATTCAGCGTGTCATCGGAGCGGGAGTAGCTCGGGAACCAGTATTTTCCATCGACGTTTTCGCGATAGGTTTCGAACAGACTGAACGGCAGATCCGCGATGGTGTGCACGTCGCCCTGATCGGTAACCCATTTGCATATGTTTTAACCACTTCCAGATATTTCGCATCCACCCACACGATGCCATCGAAATAGGCCTTGATGCGTTCAACTACTCTTGGCTTGGCCTGAAAGATGTAGCAGTCGATTTCATCCACCTGCTCCTTGCCCAGGTATTTCAGGTCGTATTTCGCAAGCTGGCTTGAAGTGAGCGGAAACGCGGGGATGCGCTGAAGGCCTTCGAGATCTTCCGACCTGAGGAAGAGATGCTGGAGCGTGGAACGAGGCTTTTCGACTACCTTTTCGAATGGCTTGCCATCGACATCGCGGCCCGGTTGAGTCACCAACACAAATTCTCCTGCAGGCTGCCCGTCCGCACCGAACTCCTGGATTCGAATCGTCTTCCTGTAGGTATAGTGAGTGCGCGAGAGGATGTATTCGTCTTCTTTTCGGGAAAAATGCTTGACGATTTCGGCCTCGGGGAGCGATGGCGGCGCCTCCGGCTCTGATTCATTTCCGATACGCGTGACGTGATGCTCCGGCGGCGGAGCGAGGGGTCCCTGGGCGGCATCCTGAGCGTGCAGCGGCGATCCCTGAATAGCGGCCAGAATAAATAAGACAAGGGAGGGTGAAATGAATGGAACGTGTTTGCAGCACCGCAATAGTCTGGCCTGGCTCATAACAATTTGGATGCGCGCAATTCGTGTTTGGGCAGCCTAACGCGCCCTGCCGAATCAACAGTCTAGCGCACTCCGGAGCATGCTGCCCTAGCCACACGGACAGGGTAGAACCGCCGAGGAAGAATTAGGAGCTCTCTGCTACAATTTTCACGATTCGTGAGCGACGCAATAATACTAGCCAAGCGGTACTTCGTGTCGGGAATGGTCCAGGGCGTGGGCTTTCGCTATTACACGCAGGCTGCCGCGGAGAAACTGCGCGTCAGCGGTTTCGTCAGAAATCTCCATGACGGCCGGGTGGAAGTGTTTGCCATGGGTGCGCCGCAGCAGCACGCGGAATTTCGCGCCATGCTGGAACGCGGACCGCGGTTCTCCACCATCAGCGAAGTCCAGGAAGAAACCACGGCTCCGGATCCGCAGTACCAAGGCGGATTCGTCATCAATCCCAGCGCTTGAACGGCGCGAACAAGAGAGCATAGAGAAAAAGGGGGACGTTCGAATGAACGACCTAAAGAAGCTGATCCGCGAAGTGCCGGACTACCCCAAGCCAGGCATTCTTTTTTACGACCTGACCACGCTGCTTAAGGACAAGCAGGGTTTTCACACCTTGATCGACCGGCTCTGCGAACATTACAACGGTCACACGATTGACGTAGTGGCGGGGATCGAGGCGCGCGGCTTTATTTTTGCTCCCGCTTTGGCGTACCGGCTCGGCGCAGGCTTTGTTCCCGTTCGAAAGCCGAAGAAGCTTCCCGCCAAGACTGCCAGCATCTCCTATGCCCTGGAATACGGCACGGACACGCTCGAAATCCACCAGGACGCCGTCAAGCCCGGCCAGCGCGTAATCATTTGCGACGACCTGCTCGCCACTGGCGGCACGGCCGCCGCCACTGCCAAGCTCATTCAGCAACTGGGCGGTGCAGTTGAAGGCGCCGCTTTCGCCGTCGAGCTCACCTTCCTCAAAGGCCGAGAAAAATTGAATGGCCTCGATGTCTTCTCACTGATCCAGTACGACAAATAGGAAAGAGCGTCCAGCGATTTCGGGTTCACACCTGGAAAGAGCTTACTTTCCTCGCGTGCGTGTTCCGCTGGCGAATAGCTTCGAACAGCACGACGCCGGCTGCGACGGAAACGTTGAGGGATTTTACCGGGCCGGTGGTCGGCAGCGAAACCACAAAGTCGCACCGCTTGCGCGTCAGCTGGTGCAGGCCTTGGCCTTCGCTGCCGAGCACGATCCCCACCGGCGAGGTATAGTCCACGTCGGTGTAATTCTTGTCCGCCTGCTCATCGAGACCCACGAGCCAATAGCCTGCTTCCTTCAATTCCTCCATTGTCCGGACCAGGTTGGTCACCTTCGCCACCGGCAGATGCGCCAGCGCTCCTGCGGAAGCTCGCGCGACGGCATCGGTAAGTCCTGCCGCACGCCGTTCGGGAATCACCACCCCATGCGCGCCCGCGGCCAGCGCCGTTCGAATGATCGCGCCCAAATTGTGCGGATCTTCGACTCCATCCAGCAGAACGATCAGCCCCAACTGGCCGTGGCCAGCATTAGCATGCGCCAGAATGTCTTCCACAGTCGCCGCCGCTCGCGCCGCCGTCAGCGCCACCACTCCCTGGTGGTCTTTCGAATTGGCCAACCGGTCGAGTTGCCCGCGGTTTTCGAACCGCACCGGGACGCCCTGCTTACGCGCCAATTGCACGATTTCTTCGACTCGCGTGTCCTGCCTTCCCTTGGCAACGGCGATGTGACCGATGGGGCGCTGGGCTTCCAGCGCTTCCTTAACAGCGTGTATGCCAGTCAGTTTGTCCATGGAAAAGACAGTTTACCGATGTGTGTCAGCGGTTGAAAGCAATAGCAGTTGGTGGAGGAGGCATTGCCGCCTGTTCCCACTAGGCCACGGCATGCCGCGCACGCTTGCCGCAATGGCTAATCCAATGCCGAGCAGAACTCGAGAATTCTTGCGCGAGCGGATTTTACCGGCGCGGCAAAGGAAAGCACGGCAGCCTCGTCGAGCAGCAGGATTACCCGATCGAGTTCGCCTTCGCCGGCTCGCCCAGCCAGCGCCAGCCGGATGGGGTGAAACAGCTCGCGTCCGCGCAATTCCATGCCATTTTTCAATGCCGTGACGATCTCCATGAATCTTTCAGACGTCAGCGGCGCTCCATCCAGAAGCAGCAGAGCCACTCGCCGGAGCACGTCCCGCGCTGCATAGCGCGAGAGCACCACGTGGCTCTCTACCCTGGAGATGATTTCGCGCGCGTGGTATTGAAAAACCAGACCCAGCAGATCGGCCAGGGCAGCGTGGTCAGCGGCGTGCCCTCCGAGCATCGAAGCGGCGCGTTCGCACCAGGCATGCTGCTCAAGCGAGGGCTCTGAAGTCAGCCAGCCGCGTTCGCGCAGAATGACAACAACATCTGCAGCGGTAAAGGAATTCGCGGCGGAAGGGTCGGCAGGAAGCATCAGCAGGATTGTAGCGTAGGAGCGCAGCTTCATCCTGAGCGCAAGCAAAGGGATGCCGCGCCCCTACAAGCACGCTTCGGCAATTCAGCGGGAAGTGAGTGTAGCAATCACATGCGCCGCGATGGCTTCACCCCGTCCGATCGCGTCAACGCCTTCGTTGGTCTTAGCTTTGAGATGAATCTTTTCGCCGCCGACGCTCAACGCCTTCGCCAGCGCCTCCCGCATCTTCGGAAAATGCGGGCCAAGCTTTGGCTTTTCCGTGATGACCACGGCGTCGACGTGCTCGATCGCGAAATGCTTCTTATCCAGCAGCTTTTTTGCATGTTCCAGGAAAAGCATGCTGTTTGCGCCCTTCCACTTTGGATCGCTATCCGGAAAATGTGTGCCGATGTCACCAAGACCTGCTGCGCCAAGCAAGGCGTCGCACAGCGCGTGCGCCAGCACGTCGCCATCCGAATGTCCTACTGGTCCTTTGTCAAATGGCAGCTCGATCCCGCCGACGATGAGTTTGCGGCCCTCCGCCAGGCGATGCAGGTCATAGCCGATTCCGCAGCGCGTGCTCATGCCTTCTGGCGCTCGCGTTCCAAGTAGAAGCGCGCCAGTTCCATATCCGCTGGCTTGGTGATTTTCATATTCCGTTCGGAGCCCAGCACGACATGCACGTCGTGCCCGATGCGCTCGACGAGCCCCGCCTCATCCGAGGCACTCACCCCATCGGCTTCGGCGCGTGCGAAAGCCTCTTTCAGAAGTTTTGTAGAAAACGCCTGGGGCGTTTGCGCCAGCACCACGCGCTCGCGCGGCATCGTACCCGTAATCAACGCTACGTCCTCCGGCAAGCTCGCCCGCTTCACTTCCTTGACCGTGTCCATCGCCGGGATGCCCAGAATGGCCGCCTCGCACCGCCGCGCTTCTTCGATGACTCGCGCAATCTGCTCCGGCGTCACGAAGGGCCGTACGGCGTCATGCACCAGCACAATTTCCGTGTCGTTCGCCACCTCGCGCAGCGCCGCACCCACCGAATCCTGCCGCGAATCGCCGCCCTTTACCACGCGCACGGGCTGCTTGAATTTTTCGCGCGCGATCCGCTCTTTGAGGCGCGCCACTTCATCCGCCCGCGTCGCCACAATGATGTCCGTAACCTGCAGGCACGCAGCGATCCGTCGCAGGCTGAGGATCACGATCGGTGTTCCGTCCAGATCCAGAAACTGTTTGGGCGTTTCCGCGCCCATGCGTGTTCCCAGACCGGCCGCGGGAAGAATGGCAGCAATTCGGCTCATGATTGGAGCGATTCCGACCGGACACTTCAGAGCGCGGACTCGCAAACTTCAGAGTGTACCTCAAGCGGGGGCGCGGGGAGAAATCGGCAGCCGTAACAACCATAACAAGCCCTCCCAGGCCGCTGGTCTCCATGTCGGCAGACAACTTTGGGGAATGAGCAGGTGTCCCCGATGCCTACTGTCAACTAACCCGCATCGGACTCAGGAAAGATGGGGCGGGTCTGGCAGTCCGGCGCGCCCTGCTCCGGAATACGCGCTGATGTTTCCACGCGGCTCGTTGCATCAGAACGCAAGCTACAATTGCCGTCACCACGGCCCGCCGCGGCGGCTTGCCGCAACGCACTAGCCGGTTGCTCCGCCCGCTCTTCCAGTCGGCCAAAAATCATTTTGCCCGCCGTGGTTTGATGGACGGAGGTCACAATCACATCGACACTCTTGTTGATCATCCGGCGAGCGCCATCCACCACGACCATTGTGCCGTCGTCCAGATAGGCCACGCCTTGGTTCGATTCCTTGCCTTCACGAAGGATCAAAACGCGCATGGGCTCGCCGGGAAGCACCGCAGGCTTGAGCGCATGCGCCAGTTGATTGACATTCAGCACCGAAATCCCTTGCACCGTGGCTACTTTGTTCAAATTGAAGTCGTTGGTGACAATTTTTCCGCCGATGCGCCGCGCCAGCTCGACCAATTTGTGATCCACGTCCCCGGCCTGCGGAATACCCTCCTCCAAAATCCGCACCTCCACCTGTGGCATCTTCTGAATCTTTTGGAGTACCTCGAGCCCGCGCCGCCCGCGCTGTCGCTTCAAGGCATCCGATGAGTCGGCAACCATCTGCAGCTCGTGGAGCACGAATTGCGGCACCCCGAGAACACCTTCGAGGAACTGCGCATCGCATATATCGGCGATTCGGCCGTCGATCAATACGCTGGTGTCCAGAAGCTTTACGGATTCCGCGGGAGCCGAGTCCTTGCCGAAGAACTCGTCCAAAGCATCAACATGCAATTCCCCGCCCCGGCCTGAGCCAAGGACGAGTCCGAGATAGCCAAAAGCGAAGAGTGCGGCAAATTCGAGGAAGGATTTGGTGGGTTCGGGCTCATCCGTGCGCGAGATAACCAGGGTCACGAGCAGGGCGGCGAATACGCCGAGGACCGCGCCAAACACCCCGCCTAGGAGCCCGCTGAGCGCCGCCCGGCGCAGTCGCAACTCCGCCAGCAAGACCACCAACGCCATCAGAAATCCTGCGCTGACGGCCGGCAATCCACGGAGCCCGAATGGCCCCAAGGTATAACTCACGGCTCCCGTGCATGCGACGAGAAACGCGCGCACCACCCAGAAATCCCAGCCCCCACGCAATGCCCAGGGAGGACGCGCGCGGATGGCATGATCTTCAGGCTGGGGTGAAACTCTGGATTCCGGGGAATGCAATCGCCGCTGCGCTTCAGGACTGATCCGGCTCATACGAACTCACAGTTTCGAGCTTTCACTGCAAAATCGGTACAGCTAGCCCGCAGGGGCGAAGGGGCCGGGGGCCGTGCGGGATGTGGAACGCCGGTTCGCGTCACCGTGGTCTATATACTCTCTCAATAGTGTGGCGTCAAGCAGGTATCAAATCAGCAGCGGTGGAAATGCCCAATGCCGCGGATGGAAACTTCCAATTATCTGACGTAGAGCCGTGGGACGCGCTGGCTCACAGCGCACAGCAGGTCCGACGTGACCGTCCCAACACCTCGTGCCACGCGATTCGCCGGCAGGATTTGCGTGTCATCCGTGCCATAGATCGTGGCCACATCGCCGATGTCGGCGCCCTCCAAGTCCGTAACATCGATCATGGTCACGTCCATTGAAATGATGCCGACAATCGGCACCAACTTCCCGCGCAGAAGCACGTTTCCGCGATTTCCCAGCGAACGGTGGATTCCGTCTCCGTACCCCGCGGCCAGAACGCCGATGCGCGTGGGCCGCTTGGCCACAAACGTCGCGTTGTAGCCCACTCCCGCGCCTGCGGGGACGCTGCGAAGGCTGATGATCCGCGAGCGAAGGCTCATCACCGGTTTCAGCGGGAGCCGCGCCTCGGCTTCTTCGCGCTTTTCCAGGGGGTCGTAGCCCGGATGGTAGCCATAAAGGATCGCGCCGGGCCGCACCATGTCCGCCCAGGTCTCCGGCCGCGTCACGATCGCCGCGCTGTTCGCCAGGTGCACAATCCCCGGATCGATTCCCAAGCCGCGCAGGCGCTCGAGCGCGGCGTAAAACAGCTCTTCTTGTTCACGCGTCTGCTGGCCAACGGCCGTATTCGTGAAAACTTCCGAAGAAGCAAAGTGCGAAAAAATGCCGGTGAGCTGCAGGTGTTTGCACTTTCCCAGTTGCCGTGCAAAGCACTCCATGTCGCCAGTTGCAATGCCCAACCGGTTCATTCCGGTATCAATCTTCAAATGAAAGGGCACGGGCTTCTTGCCGCCGCGGCGCGACGCCGCGCGATTGAGTAACTCCAACTGTTCGCAGCGATGAATCACTGCCGTGAGGTCGTGCTCCACCAGCCGGGATTCCTCCCCCGGCACGAAACTCGTGAGCACCAGGATGGGCTTTCGAACGCCGTTCTGGCGAACCGCGATGCCCTCGTCCGTGCACGTAACGCCAAACCAGTCCGAGCCGGCCTTCTCCAGAGCCTTTGCCACTTGCGGCCCGCCGTGCCCGTAGCCATTGCCCTTGACGATGGAGAGAATCTTGCGTGGCGATTTGCGCTTTTCTTGCGGCGGGTTTACGTACCTTCGAATCGCCTGGAGATTGTCGATCAGCGCGCCAAGCGAAACTTCCGCCCACACCGGACGTCGCACTTCTTTGCGGGGACTCTTCTGTGTGCCTGCCATGGGGTCTTCCGAATAAAATAGTCTACGCCATTGGCGCAGCCTCGGCCCGCCGCGATCTGGGCTGCCGCGTGAATGACAACACCCCCTTACAGCGCAACCCAAAGGCCCTTCCCATCCCCGGGGGACACTTTATCGAAAGGTATGCTCAGAAGGTCTTCCTGGATCTGCCCAGCCACGCGGCATAATACTCTCGGGTCAAATTCTGATCTGGTCCATAGTGCGGTACTCTCGGCGTCACTAAGTTGCACAGCCAGATCGCCAACACGAGAAAGGATTTCGTACACAAGTCCTCGAACGATATCAGCAAAAATCACGCCATCGTGTTTGTCGAAGACTTGCCAGTTAAGAGCATGAGTGCATCAAGCACGGGCACCAAAGCAAAACCGGGGAAGCGAGGAGCCCAAAAATCTGGGCTGAATCGTTCCATCCTCGACGCCAGCCCGTTCGAATTGCGTCGGCAATTGCAGTACAAGACGCAGTGGAACTCTGGGTCGGTGCCATAAACATCAGAGAGGCGGGACTCGCCTTGCTAGCCTGTTCGTCATCTTCGCATGCCGTAAGTGCGTCGTCAGGAACCCGCCGAAGGTATCCCCGCTTAGGCGTGGAACCAGTAAGAATCCCCGTCCTTCAAGGAGGGGAGGATGTCAAATGTCATCGGGAGTGAATTGCGAGAAGGCGTCCGGCGCGGCTTCCTCAAAGCGCGTGAACCGGCTGCGGAACACAAACTTCACGCTGTCCACTGGCCCGTTGCGCTGTTTGGCGATCTTCAATTCCGTTTCTTCCCTCTCTTCGGGCGTGGCCCCTGCTTTCAAGAAATGCGGCCGGTAGATGAACATCACCACGTCGGCATCCTGTTCGATGGCGCCCGACTCGCGCAGGTCCGAAAGCTGCGGTCCACGTTCGTCGCGCTCCGGCGCACGCGTGAGCTGGCTGAGTACCAGCACGGGAATCTGCAGTTCCTTTGCGAGCCCTTTCAATCCCCGCGAAATGCTGGACACCTCTTCCTGGCGGTTCCCGAAGCGTCCCCGTGCGGTAATGAGCTGGAGATAATCCACCACCAGCATCGACAATCCTTTGTCACGCTTCAGCCGCCGTGCCTTGGCCCCAATTTCCAGCACGCTGATCGAGCCCGCGTCGTCGATCCACACCGGTGCGGATGAAATGGTTCCCAGCGATTCCGTCATCCGCCGCCAGTCTTCCCTGCTCAGATGCCCTGTCCGGAATTTGTGCGCGTCGATCTGCGCGACAGACGCCACCAGGCGCTGCAGCAGCGATTCCTTGGACATTTCCAGGCTGAACATCGCCACCGGGTGCCCGCCGCGGATGGCGATGTTCTCCATCAGATTCAGCGCCAGCGCCGTTTTCCCCTGCGAAGGGCGCGCCGCCAAAATCAGCAGCTCGGAAGGCTGCAGGCCGGAGGTGAGCTTATCCAGCTCCGTGTAACCCGTGGCGATTCCGGTGATGCTCTTCCCCTCCCGGAAGATTCTTTCCAGTCGCTCGAAATTGTCGCGGACGATGTCCTTTACGGGAATCAATCCCGCGCGCACGCGGTCTTCGGCCAGCGCAAAAATCGAAGATTCCGCGTTATCCAGAATCGCGTCGGCGCCGTCCTCGCCCTCGAACGCGCGCTGCTGAATATTGTGCGTGGTGTGAATCAGATTGCGCAGCATCGCCTTTTCCTTGACGATGCGCGCGTAGTGTTCGATGTTGGATACCTTCGGCATGCCGTCGGCGAGCGATGCCAGGTACGGCGCGCCGCCGGAAGCTTCCAGATCGCCTTTGCGGTTCAGCTCCTCGGTCAGGGTCACCAGGTCGATGGCCTGCTGGCCCTCGCCCAGCGCGATCATCTGCGTGAAGACGCGCCGGTGCTGCTCCAGAAAAAAATCTTCCGGCCGGAGATGCTCGATCGCCGGATTCAACGCGTTGTTATCCAGCAAAATCGCGCCAAGAACGGAGCGCTCGGCATCCAGGTTGTTCGGTAACGGCTTCTCGAGTGTCGCGTCAACGGCCATAGCTCGTTCGCCTTACTTTCGCCATATGTTCGCCTGTTTTACCATAGGCTCCGCCGGAGGGCAAGCGCGGAGTTTTCATTCCAGGTACGACCGTCACGTCACCTTGTTCAAAGCGATGCCGCATTGTGAGTGGAAGTAAAGCGCGCGTCAATTAGAGTGCCTGTGCATCGCCTCGGAAATCTCTGCAAAACTTTCCATGCCAAAAAAGTGGGGGCGTCCGCGGCAACGGACGCCCCCAGGGAGCAGACTTATTGCTCGAAGCTCTTCCTAAGCTTCCTTCTCGACGTTCACCCTGATCTGCGCGGTGACATCACGGAACACCTTGATGGTCACCGGAAATTCTCCGATGGTCTTGAGGGGCTCGCCAAGCTGCGCCTGGCGCTTGTCAATCTTGAAGCCCTGCGCCGCGAGTCCTTCCGCGATATCGGCGGAGGTAACTGAGCCGAACATCTGATCGTTCTCCCCGGTCTTGCGGGTGAACTTCAGTGAAACGCCGTTCAGCAGTTCGGCTTGCTTCTGCGCGGCTTCCAGCTCGGTAGCCGTTTTCTTGGCCAGCGACGTGCGAATCCTCTCGATCGCCTTTAAGTTACCCACCGTGGCCTCTACGGCAAGCTTTTGTGGCAAAAGAAAATTGCGCGCGTAGCCCGGCTTTACGCTGACAACGTCGCCGCGGTGGCCCAGCTTTTCAATATCTTCTTGAAGAATAATTTGCATGATTTCTCCCCTGTTTCTTCACCCCCGTGGGGGCTTACGCCTTCGGCGCTTCGGCGGCCGGCGCCGGCGTTGGTGTTGCATGCGAGGGCGCAGCATGAACTGCTCCTGGCACAACAACCCGCGGCGCCTGCGTTCCCGCGGCGCTGCCCGAAAATGGCAACAAAGCAATGTTACGTGCTCGCTTGATGGCCACTCCCAGCCAGCGCTGATGGCGCGCGCAAACGCCCGTCATCCGCCGCGGCAGAATCTTGCCGCGCTCCTGCACGAATTGCGAAAGGATGTCCGCGCGTTTGTAGTCGATGAAGTCCATCTTCTCGACGCAGAACTTGCACACCTTCTTCTTCCGGAAATACTGGCGTTTGCCCCTCGGCCGGCCCCCGGGACCGCCCGGGCCGCCGCCACCGGGTCCGCCTTCGCGCCGCGGACCACCGTGACCTCCGCCATGGCCGCCTTCTCGCCGCGGAGCTCCGCCGGGCGCTGATGCTTGCTTCTGTTCCTCTGCCATACCTTCCACCCTTTCCCTTGTCACCCCCGGCCTTGCCAGGGTCAATCTCTTTCGGAACCCGGTCGAGCCGGAATCGCTTTTTTTAAATTCAAAAACTCTTTCGGCTCGCAGACCTAGCTGCTAGCTGCGGCCTGCTCCGGCGCTGCCGCAGCAGCCGGTGCCGTCGCCCTTCGCGGACGTCGCGCGGCACGTTTATCGCGCTTCTGCGAAAGTTTTTTCTGGCGCTTCAAATCTTCGTCCAGCCGCACGGTCTGATACTTGATCACCGTGTCCTGTACACGCAGACGGCGCTCCAGCTCGGCAATCAGTTCGCCATGCGTGGTCCGGATTTCCTGGTGAACGTAGATGCCTTCGCGGTGCTTGGCCACGCGATAGGCAAGCTTCCGCGTGCCCCAGTGCTCGGTCTTCTCGATCTTGCCGCCCTTTTCCGCGCAAGTGTGCTCGATGACCGTGAGGACTTTCTTGATCTCCTCTTCCGGCGTCGCCGGCCGGACAATGAAAACCAAATCGTAATAACGCTCTTCCATGATGACCTCTTTCCATTCACTCCGGGCGCTCAGCCCGGCAAAATCGTCTCTACTTTTCTTCCAGCTCTTCCGGATCGGCCGGTTTCCGCCGGTTGTACTTGGTCATCGCCGCGTCGATGCCCTGAGTCAGGATCATCTCCACCGCGTCCCCGGCTTCGCCGATCATTTCCGCCGCTACTTCCAGTTCCGCCTTCTTCATCGGCCGCAGCACGTATTCTTTGCGGCTGCTCAGCGGATGATCTGGCCCGCAACCCAACCGCAGCCTGGCAAATTCCTGCGTCCCCACCGAACTGATTACAGACTTCGCGCCGTTATGGCTTCCCGCGCTGCCTTCGGGATGAATCCGAATCGTTCCCAGCGGCAGTTGCGTCTCGTCCCACAGCGCCAGCAGATCCGGCACATCCAGCTCGTACTTCCCCAGCAGCTCCCTTACGGAGATGCCGCTGAGATTCATGTACGTCTGCGGCTTCGCCAGGAGCACTTCTTCCCCGGCGATTTTCCCCCGGCCCACCAGCGCCTTGCCCTCGGGCCGTTCCACGCGAATCCCACTGCGATTCGCCAGTTCATCCACCGCCATGAAACCCAGGTTATGCGGCGTCCACTGATACTCCGGATCGGGATTCCCAAGTCCGACAATGAGCCGCATAAGCTTTTTTCCAGCCGCCCGTCAAACGCGGGGTTCTTCTCCCGCAAGGACGCGTTACTTTTTCTTCTCGCCCTTGTCGCTCTTCTCCGCCTTGGGCTTGGCTTCGGCTTCGGCCCCTTCTTCGCCTTCCACTTCCTTCTTGCCCTTCTTGATGACTTCCGGCTCGGCCGGCGTTGCCGCTTCCGTCGCCACGGCCTCCGCGGGCTTCTCTTCTTCCACCTTTAGGGCCACAACGTGTGCCATCACGCGCTCGGGCTCCGTGATCAACTTCATCTTGGCCGTGTCGAGCGGCAATTCATTGGCGCGGAGCTGCTTGCCGAGCATCAACCCGCTGACATCCACCTTGAACTCCGTCGGGATATCCGCGGGCAAGCATTCGATTTCCACTTCGCGTGTGACCACTTCGAAAACTCCGCCCTGCACCTTCACGCCGGAAGGCTCGCCAAAGGTGTGCACGGGGACCTTCACCTTCATCCGGACGTCCATGGCCACGCGCAGAAGATCCACATGCAGCAATTTCCCGCTAAGGGGATCAACCAGCCAATCCTTCAGGATCGCGGGCTCGTGTTTCCCGCCAAGATCCACCTGAAAAAGTGTGTTATGCCCGCTTTCGGAACGGAGAATCGCGCCAACCTGCTTGGCGTTCACCGCCAGTGTGATGGCCGCGCCCTCGCCGCCATACAGGACCGCCGGCACCTTGCCCGTCTGCCGCAGCCGCCGTGCCTCATTCTTGCCACGCGTCTGGCGCGGCGAACCTTCCACTACAATCTTCTCGGCCATGTCCTTCTTCCCTTCTTGAATTCCAGGTGGCACAGGCATTCTTGCCTGTCCTGCCATTTCTCCGCGGACAGACAGGAATGTCTGCCGCACAAAATCAAATAAACAGCTCGCTGATCGAAGTCTCCTCGTGAATCGAGCGAATTCCACGCGCCAGCAAATCCGCAACACTCAAGATCTTAATCTTCCCCATCTTCTTCCCGGCTTCGCTCAACGGCACCGAGTCCGTCGCCACCACTTCCGCAATGATCGATTTCGCGATCCGCTCCACCGCTGGACCGGATAGCACCGCATGGGTGCACGCTGCATAGACTTGCGTGGCGCCTTCGCGCGCCAGCGCCTCGGCCGTCTTCACCAGCGTCCCCGCTGTGTCAATAATGTCGTCCACGATCAGCGCGCTGCGTCCGCGCACATCGCCGATCAGGTTCATCACTTCGCTGACATCCACGTCCACGCGGCGCTTGTCCACGATCGCCAGCGGCGCATCTAACTTCTTCGCGAAAAACCGCGCCCGCTCCACTCCGCCGGCATCCGGCGAAACGACCGTCAGATTTGGCAGCTTCATGTGCCGGAAGTGTTCCACCAGCACCGGCGAACCATACAAGTGATCCACGGGCACGTCGAAATAGCCCTGAATCTGCGGGGCGTGCAAATCCAATGTCAGGGCCCGGCTCGCTCCCGCGGTTTCCAGCAAGTCCGCCACAAGCTTCGCGGAGATCGGAACACGCGGCTTGTCTTTCCGGTCCTGCCGCGCATAGCAGTAATACGGCAGCACCGCGGTGATCCGCCAGGCCGACGCGCGCTTAAACGCGTCGATCATCAGCAGCAGCTCCAGCAGGTGGTTGTCCACGGGGGCATGGCACGGCTGCACGACGAATACGTCCGCGCCGCGCACATTCTCCAGAATCTGAAAATAAATTTCACCGTCGCTGAATCGCCCGAGGAGCGCTTTGCCCAGCGGCACGTCCAAGTGGCGGCAGATGCTCTCCGCCAGAAACGGATTCGCGGTCCCAGAGAAAATCTTGAATCGGTCGTCGTTCACGACGCTCGCGCTCCGTGTGACCACTAAAGCGGCCACACCGCCTTGCATGCAACCAAACCGGAAGATCTTCCACAACGGTATGGACACGAGCAGACGCTGATCGAGAATCCACGACACGCTTCGAGATCTACTCTGCGATGCGCATCAAACGAGCGTACCTGTCGCGCGAGACAGTCTCGCAAACGAAGGTCTGGTCGTGCGGAAACCCAACAGCGGCTCGGCGCGCCATCGCTGGGTTCGGGAAAACTCCAAACACCGCCGAACCGCTACCCGCCAGCGAGGCTTCTGCAGCTCCTCTTTGGAGCAACTCCCGCTTGATTTGATCAAGCCTAGGATAGCGCCGGAAAACCGCCCGCTCGAAATCGTTCGAAAGGCCGCTTCCCTGCGCGCTCCAGCATAGAGCACAGAACTCAAAAAGTTTAGAAGTTCCCGCGGATTTTGTCAACGCGTGCGGCCTGGCCTTAACCCAGCGGTAGGCCTCCGGAGTTGGGACATGAATTTCTTGCGGCGAGACCACCAGCACATGCAGCCTCGGGATGTCCGGCAGCGGATAGATCTCGTCGCCTTTGTTCACACCGAGCGCCCGCCCACCAAGCAGGAAAAACGGCACATCCGCACCCAACGATGCCCCAATTTCCATCAATCGCGCCGACGACAGTTTTTTTTCCGTAAACCGCAGATACCCCAGCAGTGCCGCGGCAGCGTCACTCGATCCCCCGCCGAGCCCCCGCCCGGCAGGGATCGTTTTCTTCAGCTCGATTTTCACGCCGCCGCGAATTTTCAGTTCGCCGCGCAGCGCATTCACGGCTCGATACACAAGATTTTTCTCCGCCGGTTCCGCGGAGAGCGGCCGGTTCCCCTCGATGCTCAATGTAATTCCTGGGCGGCGTGATGCCTGCAGTCGCAATTCGTCGTGCAGCGAGATGGTCTGAAAAATAGTCTGCAATTCGTGAAAGCCATCGGCACGTTTGCCGAGGATATCCAGGCGGAGATTGATTTTTGCAAACGCGGGAATACGGACTTCGGGCATGCGCTGAACTACGGCTTCGTGTCGCTCGTCGTGGATTTTTGGGCCACGCGATGCTTCGATTGCGAGATCTTCTTTTCGAGCTCCGCGACTTTGTCGGTCTCCATGTCCGCGGGCAGTGAGCGGCGCCATTCCACCAGGGATTTTTCCCATTCCGCAGCGGCCAGATCGCTCCGGCCCGTCTTGGCGTAGAGATCGCCGAGGTGCGAATGAATTGTGGCATCGTGTCTTTCGCGCTCCACGGCCTTCCGCAGCGTGCTTTCCGAAGCGCCGAACTTGTTCTCTTTGAAATAAATCCAGCCCAGACTATCTAGGTACGCACCGTTGAAAGGGTCTTCCTTCAACGCCTGTTGGACCAGCGCTTCCGCTTCGTCAAGCCGTATCCCCAAGTCACCCAGCATGTAGCCGTAGTAATTCAGCACCGGAGCGTTTTTCGGGTTTACTGCAAGCACTTTCTTGAACTGCTCCTCGGCTTTGTCGAAGAATTTCTGCCGCTCGTAGATGGCGCCGAGCAGAAACCACACCATTTCGTTATCGCGCGCCTGGCCCGGCAGTACTTCCGCGGCGCGGGCCGCCTCTTCGGCTTCCTTGTAACGCCGCCCGCGCTCGTACACTTGGGCAATGTTCAGATAGGCCTCGCGATCTCCCGCATCGCCGTGGAGTTGCGCTCTCAGAATCTTGACCGCGTCGTCCGTCTGTCCGTTCTCGCCGAGCAACAGCGCGTGGCTTGTGCGAATCGCGGGATCGGCCGGGTATTTCGCCAGCGCTTCCTTGCCCGTCTGCATGGCTTTGGGCAAATCTTTTGCGGCGCGGTACGTATCCATGATCATCATCCGCGCGCGACGGTCCTCTTCTTCCCCCAGATGCCCCAATTCTTCGAAGGTATAAATCGCCGCTTGATAATTCTGCGTATCGCGATAAAGCTGCCCGAGTTGCTGGTACAAGATGGCCAGCGACCGCCGCCGCGACGGCGCCGCGGGAGACTGCCCCTTGATGCCCGTCACCGCGTCCGACAAAACGCGGACGGCATCCTCATAGCGCCCCTGCGCCTGGTACAGCATCGCCTCGTTGTACATTACTTCCAGGCTGCCGGGTGCGTACTGCCGCGCTTTAACGAGATTCTGCTCCGCCCTGTCGAGCTGGTGCAGCTCGCGGTAAATCTGCGCGATTCGCAAATACACGTCCGAATCGTCCGGCATCACATCCGAGAGCTTCTCGTACACCTTCAAAGCTTCGGAATATTTTTCCTCGGCCAGCAAGGTTTGCCCCAGCCCGCGCTGGTGGCTCAGCTCCGAAGGATCGAGTTCGGCGGCCTTGCGGTAGGCCTCTTCTGCCTTCTCCAGCTCATGGGCCTGGGTGTGGGCATCGCCCAGAAGATCCAGCAGCACCGGTGTGGGAGAATGTGCGATGATTCCTTCCAGCAGCGTGACCGCCTCAGGGGACTTGCCCTGGTCCATCAGCAACTGCGTCAATTGCTCGACCGCCGGTTCGTTTTCCGGATCGTTCTTAAGGATGCTTTTTAGAACCTGTTCGGCTTTGTCGTGTTCGTTCTTCAGCCGGTAAAGCCGCGCCAACCACAGCGCCGACTCGGTGTCCGAAGCATCGAGCCGGTTAATCTCGCGGTACTGCTCGATGGCGCGGCTAACCGTTTCCGATTGGCCGCTGCTCGCACTGATATCCCCCAGGCTCCGCAAATAGATCCGCCCCAACAGTCGGCGTGATTGCACGTTGTCCGGGTCGCGCTTCAGGATTTCCTGCGCTTCCGCCACCGCATCGTGAATCCGCTGCGCCTTCCAATACATCTCCGCCAGCCGTTCGCCGATGACTTGCGATTTCGGGTCCAGGGCGTACGCTTTCTTGTACGCCTCGATTGCCTTGGTGGCGTATTCCGCGTTGCTGGTCGCTTCGTACTGCTGTTCGTAAATGTGGCCTATCGTGAAGTTGTAGTAGGCCTCGGCGCGCGCGGAGTCTTTTTCCGAAGCGGTGGTTTTCGGGTCTACAAATTGCTCCTGGGTCGCGGCAGAAGAATCGGTTTTCTTTTCCGTCGCCGGATCCGGCGGCGTCTGCGCCATGGCAGCCGCACGGACGGCGCCCGTCAGCACTATGGCAAGAGTAATCCGGCGAAGGTTCATCATAGCTCCAGAAACTTAAATTATCCCATGCGGCCGAAACGCGGTCAAAATCCAAATGCTACACGTTTCCAGAGCTTGGGTGCCCCTACCGGTAGGATGCAGGTAAGCGGAAAAACGTTGAATTCTTTGCTTTCTATGCGCTGCGCACTCTTTTCTCTTCCGTATCCGGCAGAGCTTGTTGTCGGGTGGCGAGGCCATCAAAGGCTCGCGCCAGGGCGGGATGGACTATCTTTCCACCAGCATGACCAGGTCCTGTCGTGGGCACCAGTCACCAAACAGGGAATTTCAGTGCAGAAAGTGCCGCATCCCGGTGAACACCATGGCCAAACCGAGGCGATCCGCCGCCGCGATCACGTCTCTGTCGCGCACTGAGCCGCCCGGCTGGATCACCGCCGTGGCCCCTGCTTTCGCTGCTTCTTCAACTCCGTCCGGAAAGGGAAAGAACGCGTCGGAAGCGACCACGGTACCGGCCAGCGAAGATTGCGCCTTCATCACCGCAATTCTCACGGAATCGACGCGGCTCATCTGTCCTGCGCCGACTCCCAGGGTCGCGCCATCCTTCACGAACACGATCGCATTGGACTTCACGTGTTTGGACACTTTCCAAGCGAACCGCATCGCGTGCATCTCTTCGGCCGTTGGCGCACGCTTCGTCACCGTGCGCAGCTCATCGTCCTTGATCTCGCCCAGATCCGGCTGCTGCACTAACATTCCGCCGAGAATGCGCTTGAGCTGCAATTCGCGTTCCGGCTCCAGGCCTCCTGCGGGCAGCTCCAGCAGCCGCAGGTTTTTTTTTGCCGCAAAGATTTCTTTCGCGCGGTCCGCAAATCCGGGCGCCACGATGCATTCCACGAAAAGTTTCGCGACCTCTTCCGCCGTCGCCGCATCTACTGCACGGTTGAACGCCAGCACGCCGCCGAACGCCGAGACTGGATCACACGCAAGGGCCCTAAAATACGCGTCCCGTAACGTTGACTGCTCAGCCGTCCCGCAGGGGTTGTTGTGCTTGATGATCACCGCGGCGGGACTCTTGAATTCTGCTGCCAGGCTCCGTGCCGCCTCCAGATCAACGAGGTTGTTGTAGGAAAGTTCCTTACCCTGGAGGTGCTTGGCCGCCGCCAACCCCCCCGGTGCGCGCCCCGTCGGAACATATAAAGCCGCGGCTTGGTGGGGATTTTCCCCGTACCTCAATTCCTGCTGTCGCCGCAGAGCGATGTGCACTCGCTCCGGCAGTACTGGTTTCGCTTCCAAGGCCGCATGCCCGGAGTCGGCCGACAGCCGCTCCAATTCCGTCGTAATCATGCCGTCGTATTGCGAAGTCGCCGCGAAAACTTTTCGTGCCAGCTCCAGCCGCGTCGCCAGCGTCGTATCGCCCGCGCTCTCGATTTGACTGGCCACGCGCTCGAAATCCGCCGGGTCCGTCACTACCGTCACGCTCTCGAAATTTTTAGCTGCCGATCGCAGCATCGTGGGTCCGCCGATATCGATGTTCTCGATCAGCTCTTCGGCCGTCAGACTCGCTTTCGCCGCTGTCGCTTCAAACGGATACAGATTCACCACCACCAGATCGATCGGCGCGATTCCATGTTCCGCCGCCTGTTTCTGGTCTTCCGCGTGCCCGCGCCGGTAAAGCAGCCCTCCGTGCACTTTCGGGTGCAGCGTCTTCACACGTCCACCAAGCATTTCGGGCCAGCCCGTGAAATCGGAAACGTCGCGGACCGCAATTCCTGCTTCTCGGAGCAGCTTGGCGGTCCCGCCCGTCGAAAGAATCTCGATCTTCAGCGCCACCAGCCGCTTCGCAAACTCCACGATTCCAGTTTTGTCAAACACACTGATGAGCGCGCGCTGCACCGCCATGGAGCCTCCGCAAAGAGAAAAGCACAACAGTGTAAGGGGCTCGCGCGAATAGGGAAAGTACAAACCCTGTGGGAAACGAGAAGGCTTACGACTTCACAAGGGCTTTCAGTTTGACCTGGCCTTCGACTACTTCCACGAGGTATTCGACGTCGCGGCATTTCTTCTGCTTTTGCAATTCTTTCGTTTTCTTCCGCACGAATTCGTTGAAGCTGGAGCGCGACAGATTTTCCGTCTCTTCCCCGGCGGTCTGCTTGGCCTGCAGGAACGCCTGGTACAACAGGTCGACCTTCTCCGTTTCACGCTCCGGCTCGGAACAGGTAATGCGAAATACCCTGGACTCGCCCGCCGCGACTGCAGTCGGGTGTCCTTCAGCTTCTTTCCTTGCGCGGGCCGCTTCGATCTCCTTCGCGGCCGCGCCGAAGTGCCGCTGGATTTTCCCTTCTTCTTTCTGCGCCGTTCTCTTCCTGAAGATATCCTTATATTTTGCGTAGGTTTGCGAGAGGTTGTTGAAACGGAATCGCTGCGCGAACTTGAGTTCGCCGCCACGTTCCGCATAGCGCTTTACGAGCAAATCGATGCGCCATTCGATCTCCGTGGGCGGACGCTTCCTGCCTCCCCCGAAATACTGGTCGTATTCGATCTTGAGCTGACGGATGTCCCGTTCGAGCTGGCCCAGCTCTTCGTCGATGGTCGCCATGTGTGGAGGAATCCCTTCGCGTCTCCATGCTAGGAGTACCGGGGAAGGGAGTCAACCGGATGTATGCGCCGAGAGGCACATCGCGCAGCACACCCGGTCGCGTCGCTATCCCACCCCGAGGGACGGGTCATCGGCATTGCCCGCCGCTTCGCACTGTGCTGAAATGTCCGCATGGAAACGCGCGGGAGGAAAACGGTTTCGGCGGAGCAGGCGGAATTGCTGCGGCAGATTCCGTCTGTCGACGAATTGCTTGCTCAGCCACGCCTAGCGGCGCTTTCGAAACGCGTGGACCGCAACCTGGTCGTCGAAATTGCGCGTGCCGTGCTTTCGGATGTGCGCGCGCGCATCGCGGGCGATTCGAATTCGACAGCGGCCAGTCTGGACGCCGCTTCCGTGGAAGAGCTCATCTCCGTCCAAGTGGAAAGAATTCTTTCGCGCTCACTGCAGCCGGTCATCAATGCGACAGGAGTAATTCTGCACACCAATCTGGGCCGCGCGCCGTTGCCGGAAACAGTCGTGGACGAATTTCGGCGCAGCGCCACGCAGTACAGCAATCTCGAATACGATCTCGAAGCGGGCGCGCGTGGCAAACGCGACGTGCATACGGCCGAATTGCTGACGCGTCTTACCGGGGCGGAATCCGCCATTGTTGTCAACAATTGCGCTGCGGCTGTGCTCGTCACTCTCGCTGCCCTGGCTCGCGGTGGCGAAGTGATCGTCTCGCGCGGGGAGCTTATCGAAATCGGTGACGGCTTTCGAATCCCCGAGATCATGGAGCAGAGCGGCGCGATCCTTCGCGAAGTCGGCACTACGAATCGCACGCACCTAGCGGATTACGAAAACGCCATCAATGAAAAGACGCGCCTCTTACTCCGCGTGCACCCTTCGAATTTCAAGGTCACCGGCTTTACCGATAAGCCTTCGCTCCAAGAGCTCGTGGCCCTCAGCCAGCGCAGCGGCCTGCCGCTGGTGGAAGACCTCGGCTCGGGCAGTCTCATTGATCTCTCCGAGTACGGTGTCTCCGAACCCACTGTGAGGCAAAGCATCGGCGCGGGCATTCCCATCGTGATGTTTAGCGGCGACAAGCTCCTTGGGGGGCCACAAGCGGGCATCATCGCAGGGAAAAAAGAGCTCATCGCTCGCGTCCGGTGCTACCCGTTGTTTCGCGCGCTGCGTGTGGACAAGCTCACCATCGCCGCTCTCGAAGCCGTTCTCGGGGCCTATCTTCGCGCGGCCTGGGACGAAATCCCCGCTATTCGAATGATTCGCGCGACTCCGCAGGAACTGAAGTGCCGCGCCGAGAATTTCATTCGCGAGCTGCGCCCCAAACTCTCTCTCGATGAAATCGAGATTGAAATCGCGGATGGCACCTCCCTCGCTGGCGGCGGCTCTGCGCCTTCCGAATCTCTTCCCACAAAAATTGTTCGAATCGCCAGTGCCCGGCACTCCGCTACAAAACTCGAACAGCGTCTCCGCCGCGCTCCTGCCGGCGTCTCCGTCATCGCCCGCGTCGAAGACGACCGCCTCATCCTCGATCTCCGCACCGTTTTTCCTGAACAGGAGCCACTGCTGATCAAGATCCTTGCCGCTGCTCTGCACTGAAGAATTGACGTGCTATGATATAGGCGCGATATAGGAGTGGATCATGGCCACCGCGCTTATTCATATGGATCCAATACAAAAGCAGCGCCTCGCCCGCCGTGCGAAGCTGCGCGGAAAATCTTTCTCGCAAGAAGTGCGCGACGCGGTGGATTTGTACCTGGACGTGCCCGTGGAGAATGAAACGGAACTGCGCGGCCTGGCAAAGGCGGCAAATCAGGCCGCAGATCGAATGATCAAAAATTTGGACGAAACCGTCGCGTACGTCGACCGCGTTCTGAAACACCACAGGAATGGCAAGTGAGCTGGGCGCGGGATGCCGTTTCGGCCATCCGGAAGATCGTGCTGATCGAAGACCGGATGGAAGCGCTAACGGTCCAAGTGAAATATCTGGCAGATGGCTACACCGACCTCGATCGCCGGCTGGTGCGGATGGAGGCCAAGTTCGATCTGATTGAGAAAATGGCGGCGCCGAGCCGGAGAGCTCTGCCGGCAAGATCGCAATCCCATAAAGTTAAAAAGAAAACGAGCTAGACAGTCCTGTGCTCTCCTTCCGCACGGTAAACGGAAAATTAAGGGCCATCTCGAAGCCAGTGCCGAAATTGCGGCCCGGGTGGGCGCTGGTGCGCGTGGGGCTGGCGGGAATCTGCAACACCGACGTGGAGATTCTGCGCGGGTATCACGGGTTTCATGGGACGCTCGGTCATGAGTTTGTCGGGGAAGTGGCGGATGTGCGGGCCATTTCAGCGGCGACCAAGAAAAAATGGCTGGGGCGGCGCGTCTGCGGGGAAATCAATGTCTCCTGCTCAGCACACGGCTTCCAACCAGTGTGCAAATTCTGCCAGCGAGAATGGAAAATGCATTGTTCGCGGCGGACCGTTCTGGGGATCATCGCACTCGACGGCGCCTTTGCCGAATATCTGACGCTGCCGCTTGAAAATTTGCATACCGTGCCAGAGAACGTGAGCGACGAGCAAGCCGTCTTTGTCGAGCCACTGGCGGCAGCGTGCGAAATTCTTGAGCAAGTGAACGTGGGCAAGAGGGGAGTCGCCGCGATCGTCGGTGATGGCAAGCTGGCTCAATTGATTGCGCGAGTTCTCGCCAAGCGGCTACCTATGGTAGGGATGTTCGGCAAACACCAAGAAAAGTTGAACCTGGCCGGGGAGGTTGGCGTAGCGATCAAGCGGGTGCGGGGAGACGCGACAGACCTCAAACGGATCAAGCAAACGTTTCCGTTTGTCGTGGAGGCCGCTGGCTCACCGAGTGGCTTCGCCTTCGCGCAGCACATCACCGAGCCGCGCGGTACGCTGGTGCTGAAATCCACGTTCCATGGGGCCACACCAGTGGAAACATGGCCGATCGTTGTTAAGGAAATTACTGTCGTTGGTTCGCGTTGTGGGCCGTTTGATAAGGCCCTTGCACTACTGCAAGCGGGAGATGTGAATCCGCGGGACCTCATTACGCGCGCGTTTCCGCTCGCGGAAGCGACAGCAGCCATTCGTTTCGCACAACGTCCCGGGGTGATGAAAGTTCTGTTAAAGCCGTGAATCGGTAGTCGCATCAGCAACGGTTGATGCAGGAAGCCACGCAAGCAGCGCCGAAACCGTTGTCGATGTTGACGACGGTGACGTTGGAGGCGCAGGAATTGAGCATGCCGAGGAGTGCGGCGACGCCGCCGAAGCTTGCGCCGTAGCCGACGCTGGTGGGAACGGCGATGACCGGTATCGCGACGAGGCCGCCGACGACGCTGGGAAGCGCGCCTTCCATTCCGGCAACACAAATAATCACGCGCGCCTGCGTCAATTTTTCTCGATGCTTGAGCAGGCGGTGAATCCCGGCGACGCCAACGTCGTACAAATGCTCGGTGCGGTTGCCCATCATACGGGCCGTGAGAAGCGCCTCTTCGGCGACGGGGATGTCGCTGGTCCCGGCGGAAACCACGAGGATCGTTCCTTTTCCGGTAATTTCCTGGATGCGCTCGATGGCGATCGCGCCCGACAACTCGTGAAACTTCGCGTTGCACGCGTCTTTTCCGCACGCGCGTTTCACGGCCGCAAAAATGTTTTTGTCCGCGCGGGTCACTAGGATGTTGTGCCGCGAATCTTTCTTGCACAGCATGGCGCGCACAATTTTCGCCACCTGCTGGGGTGTTTTTCCTTTGCCCAAAACCACTTCGGCAAAACCTTGCCGCAGCGCGCGGTGATGATCCACCTTTGCAAAATCGAGATCTTCGAATGGCAAATGCTTTAGGCGCTCGATGGCCCTGTCCGGAGCGAGGTCGCCCACCTTCACGGATTCCAGAATTTTCAGCAGCTCACTTTGATTCATAATCTCCGACCGCCGCGAATTCTATCATTGCAGGGGACGATTGCCTTAGCTTGACTTGCCTCAGCACCACTGCGAAACTGATTCTACCCGCGTAGAAAATATGCCTGACACGCAAAAACAAATTGTCACCGTAGGTGTGACCGGCGCTAGTGGAGCGATCCTCGCGCAGAAGACGCTGCTGTTACTCGAAGAGGACCCGTGCGTGGCGCGCGTACATCTGGTGGTCACGGAAGCCGGCCAGCGGCTGCTTACGGAAGAGCTTGGCATTACCTCCGGCGATTTGAAGCAACTCCCAAGCCGCATCCTAGGCCATCCGGTTGCCAAGATCGACGTCCTGCCGAACAAAGACGTCGGCGCTGCGATCGCTTCCGGGAGCTACGCGGTGGATTCCATGGTGGTCGTTCCGTGCTCCATGGGAACGCTGGGCGCGATTGCAAACGGCATCAGCGACGATCTGATCGCGCGAGCGGCGGACGTGATGCTCAAGGAAGGCCGAAAGCTCGTTCTGTGTGTTCGCGACACGCCGGTCAATCGCGTGCATCTGGAGAACATGCTTCGAGCGCAGCAAGCGGGCGCCGTCATTATGCCCGCCATACTGGCGTTTTATCATCAGCCGAAAACGATCGACGATCTTGTGACGCAGTACGTTTGCCGCGTCCTGGCACAAATCAATCTCCCACAGGGGAAGATGCACCGCTGGACGGGCACGCCCGCGTCGAAAAAAGCGGAGGCGTGAAGTAGCACGCAATTCAGAAATGCTCAGCCGCATCAAAACCGTGCTCGAAATGATCAAGTTCGAGCACTCCGTTTTTGCACTGCCGTTTGCGCTTACGGGCGCGCTGCTGGCGGCACGTGCAACTCGCCACAGTTGGCCTTCGCTGCGTCAGATTCTGTGGATTATCGCCGCCATGGTGGCGGCACGCTCCGCGGCGATGACCATGAACCGCATCGCAGATCTTCGCTTTGATCGCGAGAATCCGCGAACGAAACAGCGAGCGCTGCCGACGGGCGCGCTCACGTTGCAATTCGCGTGGTTTTTCACGCTGGTTGCCGTGGCGGTATTTTTCGTCGCGGCCTGGAAATTGAATCCGCTCGCTCTGAAGCTGGCGCCGCTGGCCATCGCCATTCTGTTTTTCTATTCCTTCACCAAGCGCTTCACCAGCTGGTCGCATCTCTTTCTCGGGTTTGCGCTGGGCATCTCACCCGCTGCCGCTTGGATCGCCATCACCGGCAGCCTGGATCCGGGCATGCTCATCCTTTGTGCGGCGGTTACGCTGTGGGTCGGCGGATTTGACGTGCTCTATGCTTGCCAGGATATTGCCTACGATCAGCGCGCCGGTCTTTTCTCCGTCCCCAAGAAATTCGGGATCGCCAAGGCGTTGCTGATCGCGCGAATAATGCACATCGCTGTGATCGCGCTTCTCGCATGGCTAGCGTTCGCTTTTAGCTTGCCGTGGCCGGCGTGGGCGGGCATTGCCGTGGTCGCGTCTCTGCTGGGCTACGAACATTCTCTTGTCAAACCAGATGACCTCAGCAGGCTGGACGCTGCGTTTTTCACCGTGAACGGTTATATTAGTATGTTGTTCTTGCTGTTCTGGGGCGCTGCCGCGGCAGTTTGGCGCGTTTGAATTTTTCGACGGATTCGAAATGAGCGAACTTACGATTACCGATCAGCGGTTGAAACCGATTGCCGACAGGATTTTTGCCGGCGAGAGGCTTTCTTTCGATGACGGCATCACGTTGTACCGCTCGCCCAACCTGCTGGCCGCTGGCTGGCTGGCGAATCACGTGCGTGAAAAAAAACACGGCAACGTCACCTATTTCAACGTCAACAGGCACATCAATCCGACAAACATATGTGTCGCTCATTGCAAGCTCTGCGCCTTTGGCCGCGACCCGCGCGCGCCGGGCGCGTACAGTTACTCCCTGGAAGAAATTTACGCCCGCGCCGAACAGGGCGTGCGCGAAGGCGCGCTGGAATTCCACCTCGTCGGCGGCCTGCACCCGGATTTGCCATTCGAATATTTCCTGGAGATGATTCGCGGGCTGAAGCAGCGCTGCCCGGGCGTGCACCTGAAAGCATTCACGATGGTCGAGGTGGGCTATTTTGCGCGCATCGCAAAGCTATCGACCAGAGAAACGCTGGTCAAATTGAAAGAAGCCGGTGTTGATTCGCTGCCAGGCGGCGGCGCGGAAATTTTTCATCCCCGGGTACGCAGGATTATCTGCGATCACAAAGTCAGCGGACAGATGTGGCTGAACATTGCGCGACAGGCCCATGAGATCGGTTTGCGCTCCAACGCCACGATGCTCTACGGGCACGTGGAAACGGAAGAAGAGCGCGTCGACCACCTCGTCAAACTGCGCGAGCTGCAAGACCAGACGCATGGCTTCGTGGCGTTTATCCCGCTGGCGTTTCATCCGGACAACACCGCGCTCTCGCACATTCCGAAGCCGACGGGCTACGCCGATCTGCGCAACATCGCCGTGTCCCGGTTGATGCTCGATAATTTCGATCACATCAAAGCGTATTGGATCATGCTCACACCGAGCATCGCGCAGATTGCGCTGCGCTTCGGTGCCAACGACCTTGACGGCACCGTGGTAGAGGAAAAGATTTATCACGACGCCGGCGCGAAAACTTCCGAGTTTACGCCGCGCAATGAACTCGAACGCCTGATCCGAGCCGCCGGCCGCGTGCCCGTCGAGCGCGATACGCTCTATCATCCGGTCGACCGCTCGAAGCTGCCGCCGCTTCCGGCGCCGGTGCGGCCGGACCTAGTCTCCCTTACGCTCAACGTGTGAGGCCCGTGGCAGACTTTTCTCGAGAGCTCATTCGATGCGACAGGCAATTCTCTATCCCGGTGAAATTGGCTACGGGGTCGCAGAAGCCCCGAGTCTTCCCGGATGTGTCAGCCAAGGAAAAACAATACAAGAGACCATTCAAAATATTCGCGAAGCCATAGAAGGCTACGTCCTCGCGCCCGAGGAAGAGGGGCTCGCCGTTCCTCTCTATAATTGTGATGCCGTTCTGGTCGAAGCATGACCAAGCGGTCTCGAATCTCAGGGCACCACTGCGTTTCCAAACTGCAACTTCAGTGAATCTTCTCGCGTCTCAAATCTGTGCCACTGCACCTTGCGAGGAGCGCCATTTCGAATGCGAACGATTCTATTGCTTACGGTATCCAACATCTTCATGACTGTCGCTTGGTATGGCCACTTGAAGTACCGAAGCGAGGCCCTCTGGAAAGTAATCATGGTTAGTTGGGGAATCGCCTTCTTCGAATACTGCTTCCAGGTGCCCGCGAATCGCTTTGGCTCCTATCAATTCACTGCCGCGCAACTGAAGACCATTCAGGAGATCATCACCCTTTCGGTCTTCCCCATTTTTTCGGTGCTCTATCTCGGCGACAAATTCAAATGGAATTACGGCGTCGGCTTCGCCTTTATCGTGGTCGCCGCGTTCTTTATCTTTCACAAGTGGTAGGCGATCGCGGGCCGGTTACGAGATTTTTCCTGGTGGCCACACCAGGACATCTTGCCTACGGGCAAAATGCAGAAGCGGCTGAGCGGCGAGCGCAATATCCAATGGCTCGGTCATGGTGTTTCGTTCGAATTCTGCTTCGGCGCGCTGCAGCGGCCACGGTGGATGATGAATCTCGCCGCAAATGAGCCGACCGCTGCCGTCGAGGGCATAGAGGCAGTAGCGTTCCGTCAGAAAATGTTCGACTGTGTCAGGCCGAGGAAGAAAGATTGGGCCAACCGGACGGTAGCGTGCTCGCAATGCAGCAGAAGCGGCTCCGGAGTGGGCCCGATGGCTGGCGTACTCGATCCCGCCATTGCGTTCTCTGCAGCTCATCCGTGCACGGAAGTACGGCAGATGAAACCAGGCCCGCGCGATGGCCACGGCCAGGGAGTTACCCGCGTCCAGACTAAAAAACCACACGCCGGGCTTTGCGCCGCAGGTAACGTAGGTGCGGACATTCAATTCAGGAAATGACGAGAGTCCTGGCACCGCAGGCGCCCCACGGAGCCGCACACCGGTCATGCGAAACGGAACTACGGCGAGCCAGGCATGCCCTTCAAAGGCGTCGATATGCAACTCCGGAGGCAGGAGGGGGCGCAACAATCTAGCGTCTACCGGCCAGTGCGCAAAGAGCAAGTCGTGCCAAGTCTGCGCCATCACCCATGGTCCTGCGGGCAGAGGCCAAGGTCGGTGCGCGACTCCTTGCAGGTCTGTGCTCATCCGTGTGCGCAAAGCTTTCTCGACAAGGTCATTTTCTGAATATACCCTTCCAAGAAGCTCCGGAATCGAATTCTCTGGATTCAAAAAGAACGAAAGAGCCAAAAGGAGAGAAATCATGCAGCGCAAAGCATCCGCGGTTTGGCAGGGAGGTCTGAAAGATGGCAAGGGCTCCATTTCGACGGATAGTGGCGTGCTGAAGCAAACGCAATACTCTTTCAGCACGAGGTTCGAAAATGGCGTCGGCACCAATCCGGAAGAGCTGCTTGCCGCGGCTCACGCCGGCTGTTTCACCATGGCGCTCTCCGCTCAACTCGGAAACGCTGGCATGACGGCAAGCAAGCTCGAGACGACGGCAACAATTACCCTCGACAAGCTTCCCGACGGTTTCGCAATCACCAAGAGCCATCTCGACCTCGTCGCGCGTGTTCCGGGAGCGGACAAGTCCAAATTCGACGCGGCCGTCAAAGCCGCGGAAACCGGCTGCCCCGTGTCGAAACTCTTCAAGGCAGAAATCAGTGTCAGCGCCCGGCTGGAATCCTAGAACCCGGGTGTTCTCACCGGACATTCTCATCGGACGTCCTCACGGAACGCTCTTACCCACCGGACTTTGTCGCGGAACGTTCTTACCGAACCTTCTCATCGAAGGGGCCGAACAGGTACAATGCCGCACATGATTCCAGCTCCGGGAGCGTTCGCTGCAGGTGTTGCCATCTTTCTGATCGTGCTCTGGGACGCGTTCGAGGCTATCATTCTCCCGCGCCGGGTAACGCGAAAGTTCCGCCTCGCTCGCCTTTTTTACCGCTCGACCTGGAAAACGTGGAAATTGGTGATCTGCCTCATCCCTAAGCGCAAAACCCGTGAAGCCTTGCTGGGGTTCTATGGCCCGCTCTCGCTTCTGGTTCTCGTCGGGGTTTGGGCCGTCGGCCTGGTTCTCGGCTTCGGCCTCATGCAATACGGCGCGGGCTCCGCCGTGGAGATGACGGGGAGCCGGCCCGGGTTCCTGACGGATGTCTATCTCAGCGGCACGACCTTCTTCACTCTCGGCCTGGGCGACGTCATTCCGCGTTCCGGCTTGTCCCGCGCCCTGGTCGTCACCGAGGCTGGTTTTGGTTTCGGTTTTCTTGCTGCCGTCATTGGCTACCTGCCTTTCATCTACGGCTCGTTCTCCAAGCGCGAAGTGAACATCTCGCTTCTCGATTCCCGCGCCGGCACGCCACCCACCGCCGGCGAACTGCTTCGCCGCCACAGCTACCTTCAGGGCCAGGACGCCCTCGCCGTACTCCTCAAGGATTGGGAGCTTTGGTGTGCCGAGCTGATGGAGAGCCATCTCTCGTACCCCGTGCTCGCCTATTTTCGATCGCAGCACGACAATCAATCTTGGATCGCTTCGCTCACAGCAATTCTGGACACTTGCGCTCTGGCTATCGTTGGGATCGAGGGCGCCTGCGAAAAACAGGCCGAGCTTACATTTGCCATTGCGCGCCACGCCGTCGTCGACCTTTCGCAAGTCTTCGGCACGGCGCCCAAGGCGTTGCCCCACGACCGCCTGCCCTCCGAAGACTTGCGCCAAATCCGCGACATCCTCGCCCAGCACGGCATGAAGCTTCACGACGGAGAAGAAGCTGACCGCAAACTCACCACGTTTCGCAAAATGTATGAGCCCTACATCTATGCGCTGGCCAATTATCTAAACCAGACGCTGCCGCCCTGGATTCCCCTGAAAAAAGAGAAAGACAATTGGCAAACTACGGCCTGGGCGCAGTCCGCGGGGCTCATCGATAAAGAAGTGGCCACTGTCGTCGCCGATGACCACTTCTGATCTGGGCTGGATAGTGGCGGCTTGCCGCTACTTTCCTTGTTCGTGGACTTTTTCTTTGGAGAGAAACAATGAAGGCCATCCTGGTTCATCAATTCGGTGGTCCCGAAGTTCTCCAGCTCGAAGAAGTCCCCACCCCCAAGCCCGCCGCGGGGCAAGTTCTTGTCCGCATCCACGCCGCGGGCGTCAATCCCTATGACACTTATATGCGTGCGGGCACTTACGCCGTGAAACCTCCGCTTCCCTACACACCAGGTTCAGACGCTGCGGGAGTCATCGAAGCCGTCGGCGATGGCGTTAAAAAAGTGAAGCCGGGCGATCGCGTCTATACCGCAAAAACGGTCACCGGCGCGTACGCGGAATATGCTCTCGCGCTGGAAGAACAAGTGCATTCTTTGCCCGGTAAGATTAATTTCGGGCAGGGTGCCGGCGTCTGGGTGCCCTATGGCACGGCGTACCATGCCCTACACCATTCGGCGGAAGCCCGCGCGTCGGAAACAGTTCTCGTGCACGGGGCGAGCGGCGGAGTCGGCAGCGCAGCAGTACAAATGGCGCACGCCATGGGCCTCACTATCTTCGGCACGGCCGGAACGCAAAAAGGCATCGATCTTGCAAAGCGCGAGGGCGCGCATCAGGTTTTCGATCACAGCAAGGCGGGGTATCAGGAAGAGATCCTGAAGGCCACCGACGGCCGCGGTGTGGACATTGTTCTTGAAATGTTGGCCAACGTGAACCTTTCGACCGATTTGAAGCTTCTCGCCACGAATGGACGTGTAATCATCATCGGCAATCGCGGCGAGATCACCATTAACCCGCGGGACTTGATGCTGCGCCGAGCCTCGGCCCGGGGCTTTACGCTCTGGGCCATTACGCCCGCGGAAGAAGCCGACATTCATGCCGGCCTGATTGCCGGCCTCGAAAACGGCACGCTGCGCCCAGTGGTCGGCAAAGAACTACCGCTTGCGGAAGCAGCGCGGGCCCACAAAGAAATCCTCCAACCGGGGGCCGCGGGGAAAATCGTTCTCGTACCCTAACGGCTGTCTGCCAACTCCGCTGATTCGGGCGCATTGACTAGCAGCAACCCGGCCTTATAATCGTGGTCTCCCGATGTCGGCGCGAGTTGCCACGCGCGGACTTTGGATCAACTCAGCGACGTGAATACTACACTTCTACTTACGGCATCTCTCGCGGCGCAAAACCCTATCAACCACTATTGGCACAAAATCACCGATAAGACTTTTGCCGGCATCTATCACGCCAATGCCTTCGACCTCGCGATGATGATTCCTTATTTCATCGTCCTTCTCGTCCTTGCGGTCTACGGCCTGCACCGCTATTGGCTGGTGTACGACTACTTCGTGTATTCAAGAAACATTCCCCCGGCTCCGCCCCCGGTGGCCGATTGGCCTCGCGTCACCGTTCAGTTGCCCATCTTCAACGAGCGCTACGTCATTGAGCGTCTCGTCGAGGCCGTGTCGCGATTCGACTACCCGCCCGAACTCCTGGACGTGCAGGTCCTCGACGATTCCACCGACGAAACCCGCGACGTGGCTCGCGCCTGCGTCGAGCGCCACGCCGCACAGGGCATGCCCATCGTTTACGTCCATCGCACCAGCCGCGAAGGCTACAAAGCCGGCGCTCTGGAAAACGGCTTGAAAACCACCAAGGGCGAATTCGTCGCCATCTTTGACGCCGACTTCCTCCCCGAACCCGATTTTCTGCGCCGCACGATCCCTTATTTCATGAATCCCGCTGGCGGCGACAGAATCGGCATGGTGCAGACGCGCTGGACCTACCTCAATAGCGACTATTCCCTGCTGACCAACGTCGAAACCATTCTTCTCGACGGCCATTTCGTCGTTGAGCACGGCGCACGTTCCCGCCGCGGCACTTTCTTTAATTTCAACGGCACCGCCGGCGTATGGCGCCGCAAAGCCATTGACGATGCGGGCGGCTGGGAGCACGACACCCTGACCGAGGACACCGATCTGTCCTATCGCTCGCAGCTCAAAGGCTGGAAATTCCTTTATCTCCCGCACATCGAATGTTCTTCCGAGCTTCCCGTGGACATGAACGGCTTCAAGGCGCAGCAAGCGCGCTGGGCCAAGGGCCTGATGCAGACGGCAAAGAAAATCCTCCCGAAAGTTTTGAAGTCCGACGCGCCTTGGCACATCAAAGCAGAAGCATTCTTCCACCTAACCGGCAACATCAGCTACCCGCTGATGATCCTGCTTTCCACCATGCTGCTGCCGGCGATGATCGTGCGCTTCTATCAGGGCTGGTTCCAGATGCTGGTGATCGACCTGCCGCTCTTCCTCGCTTCCACCTGTTCCATCTCCAGCTTCTATCTCGTGGCGCAAAGAGAGCTTCGCCCCAAGACGTGGCGGCGCACTTTTCTCTATTTGCCGTTCGTCATGGCCACGGGCATAGGAATTTCCGTACGCAACGCGCAAGCGGTGATCGAAGCGCTGCTCGGCAAAAAAAGCGAATTTACCCGCACACCAAAATTCAATATCGAAGGCAAGAGGGGCACGTTCGCGAAAAAATCCTACAAAAACAAAGCCGGCTGGATGCCCTACGCGGAAATTCTTTTAGGTTTGTACTTCTCTTCGACTGTGGTGTATGCCATGCTCAATGAAAACTACGCTACCGTGCCGTTCCTGCTGCTCTTCGTTTGGGGCTACCTCTACACCGGCGCAATGTCCCTCGGGCAAACTTACTTCGCGCGCCTCCGCTTCGGCGTCAACGCCCCCGAAATGCGCCCTGCTACCTCCGGCGCGCCGGGCTTCTGATTCTCTTAAGTTGCCTGACGGTCAGATTGGTATCGTTTCGCTTTTCGCGTGTGCAACGTCGCCGTCAAAGCTACACTGCATGAGCGGCGGACGCTCCGTGGAAAACCTCTCATTCAAAAATGGAGCCGTAGGCTTGCACGCGATTGCTGCTGGCCCCCAAGACGGCCCCGTCGTCCTTCTTCTCCATGGCTTCCCGGAATTCTGGTATGGATGGCACAGACAAATCGAGCCGCTGGCCGCCGCGGGATTTCGAGTCGTCGTCCCCGACCAGCGCGGCCACAATCTCAGCAGCAAACCATCCGGCGTTGCTTCTTACGCGGTCTCTGAACTGGTCTCCGACGTCATCGCCATTGCCGATCAACTCGGCCAGGAAAAAATCTTTCTCGCCGGACATGATTGGGGTGCCGCCGTTGCCTGGAGCACCGCCCTTTTTCATCAGCAGCGCATCGCCAAGCTCGCCGTTCTCAATGTCCCTCATCCCTCGGTGATGCGTAAATTTCTCAGCACCCGTCCGCGTCAATTTCTCCGCAGTTGGTACGTGTTCTTCTTCCAACTCCCCTGGCTGCCGGAAGCCCTTTTCTCGGCCTTCCATTTCCGCGCCGGATCGCAAGCGCTTCTCCGTTCTAGCCGGCCGGGGACTTTCTCCGCCGACGATCTCGCCCAATATCGCGCCGCGTGGTCGCAGCCCGGCGCTCTCACCGCCATGATCAACTGGTACCGCGCCCTGTTTCGCACTCGCGTCAAATTTCAGGACAAAACCGTCCGCGTTCCCACTCGCATTCTCTGGGGCGAACGCGACGCTTTCCTCCTGACCGAAATGGCTCAGGAAAGTCTGCGCTATTGTTCGAGCGGCGAACTACTCACCTTCGCCAACGCCACGCATTGGCTCCAGCACGAAGAACCGGATCGAGTCTCGCGGATACTCATGGACTTCTTTCGCGATTGAGCCGCGCGGCATGTCCGTCGTTTATTCTCCCGCGCGTTCGAGTCTTTGCCGCGGGAATGATGCCAGGCTAGCAACGCAGGCGCAGCAAGCCTCCCGCGATCGCGCGCGGCCTGCCCCTACTGGAAAAAAAGGAGTGGCCCCCACTCAATCGCCGGGGTGATCGCTGACGGTCCTGGTCAGCAGCGTCAGTGTTCCCGGAGTGTTGAACAGCAGTCCCTGCACCGCTACCGTGTTGCCCACAGCCAGCGAAGTCTGGTTCGGAAAGTCCTCAAAGTCCATTTGCGAAAGCATATGGACGGTAATCGTGGTGACGGGCGGCGCTGCGCCGGCGAACAAGCGCGAAAGGTTGGTCGGCGTGAAAGTGCCATTCTCGGGGTTTATGCTTCCGACTTGGCCGGTGATCTCGACGGCCACAAGCGCACCAGGTCCGTCGTCACTGCAATGACACCGCCGGTCGACGTCACCGTGCCTGGCCGGATTTGAACGTCTTGGCCCACTAGGAAGTCGGCAGAGCTAGAGAAGCTGAAACCTAAGTTGCTGCATCCTCATGCTCGCCCATTTATGCCCAGCCCACTTGGAAAGTGGCATTCGGATCAGTGCTATGATCACCGCCGCCGAATACGCGATGTGAATTCCCCGCCTGCAAGCGAGCCAGCGACGTACGGAAACGGGACGACAGTGCTTATCGCGTCGTACGATCCGTGCCTATGGCCGTTCCACCCTCAATGAGGTGTTGTGGTTAACCGGATATTTCGGCAGGCCGGACGTTTCAGTTACAATTGCCCGGCTGTGAGTGGCACGCCGCAAACCCACATGCCCTGTGGGTGCATCAACCAACTGGTGGTTTCGAGGTGAACGGATGAGTGCTCGCCCGGGGTGGGTGTGGTCGCGTGATTTTTGGCGTTTGGCAACCGTAGCGGTTTTGGGATGGCTCTACCTGGCTGGCTTCCCGCATGCCACGCACGCCCAGGAGCGCCGCGAACGCGAGCCCAATAGCGTCTACGTGGAACGCCGCGCCAAGCTGGCGGCACAGGCCGATGGGCCGATCATACTTTGGGGTTTCACGGGCCGTGAAGAAGTTTCAGAGGCCTACGTTTTTGCCCAGGAAGAGAATTTCTACTACCTCACCGGCCACAATGAAGAAGGCGCCGGCCTGATTATCCTTCCCGCGGGCCAGAAGGGCGATGTCCCGAACGTTCCGCGCGAAACTCTTTTTCTCCCGGCAAAGAATTCACAGAAAGAGAAATGGAATGGCGTCCGCATGTCACCCTCGGACCCTGGCATCCAAGCGCGCGCCGGATTTATTGCCGTAAAATCTTTCGAGAGCGACTTCCGCTCGGTGGTGGAGAATCTTGCGAAGACATTTTCGAATTTCTATACCATTCTTCCCTATCAAAAAGAACTTGGCGGTTACCCGCACGAGAAAGCCGTTGTCGATTGGCTGCAGCTCGCTGCACCGCAGGCCAAGCTGAAGGACATTCGCGCCGCGATCACGGCCCTGCGCCAGATCAAATCACCCGGCGAAATCGCCTTTCTAAAACAAGCGATTGACTTGTCCGTGGACTCCCACCTTGAAGCGATGAAGTTGATGCGCCCAGGCCTCTACGAATATCAGGTGGCCGCAAAAATGATTGAAATCCATGCCTGGGGCGGATCGGAAGCGGAGGGTTACGCCCCGATTGTTGGCGCCGGCCCGAACTCCACCACACTGCACTACGACAAGCTCTCGCGCAAGATCGAAGACGGCGACATCGTCGTTCTCGACGTCGGCGCGCAATACTCCGGCTACTCCTCGGACATCACGCGCACGCTGCCCGCCAACGGCAAGTTCACGCCGCGCCAGCGCGAAATCTACGACATCGTCCTCGGTGCGCAAAACGCCGCCCTCGCCGCTCTAAAGCCGGGGATGGACTTCTGTAATAAGGGCGGCAAGAGCGTCCACAAGATTGCCTACAATTACATCAATTCTCACGGAAAGGATCTCCACGACAAGCCGCTCGGCAGCTATTTCATTCACGGCCTCGGCCATCACATTGGCTTGAACGTCCACGACCCCGGCGAGTACTGTGCCCCTTTCCAGCCCGGCATGGTCATCACCATTGAGCCCGGTATCTACATTCCCGAGGAGAATCTCGGGGTGCGCATCGAAGACGACGTCCTCATCACCGAAACTGGCCACAAGCTGCTCAGCGAACAACTCCCCCGCGATCCGGATGAAATCGAAAGGATCATGGCGGAAGCCGCGCCAACACGCACAAAAGGAGAAAAAGGTGAGGCCCGTGGGAACGTTTCGTCAGCGGAAACACCCACCGACGGCAGTGTGATCCGGGGCTTGATTGAGAAATACGCGAAATCCATTGATGGTGCCGACACTGCTCTCGCTGCTGAGGTCTGGTTGGATTCGCCGGACGTCTCTTTTATCCACCCGTTGGGCCATGAGCACGGTTTCGAGCAAATCAAGCAAAATGTCTACATGCGTCTGATGGGCGATGCCTTCTCGGAACGCAAACTGAGTGTTCATGACGTTTCCGTTCATGTTTACGGGGACGCGGCCTGGGCCGAGTTTTATTGGGATTTCGCTGCCCAGTTCAGAAAAGATGGCTCTCCCCTGACGACCCACGGCAGGGAAACACAGCTCTATCGCAAGGAACAAGGTCGATGGCGCTTGGTTCACGTCCACTATTCCGGAATGCCGGTTACCGCAGAACCCCAGGGTTTCTCCAGCGGAGGAAACATTTCTGTTTCAAGGGGGCTCATGGCCCAGCGGGGCCAGCGAGGACGGCTCGAGGACGGCAGATTGACCGCCGGGAATGAGGCAACTTATACTGATGATTCGCGCTGGACATGGATTTCGTGCCAACGTGCCTCGAGTCATTCCGCGAGCAGCGTAGGGGCGAACTTTAGCCCGCCCGCCGGAATTTCCGAAATCAGCAAACTTTCTAGGGAGCTGTCGGCCCCGACCCGGTCGGGGCCACAAAAACAATGAGCAGCGTCAAAGCGACACAACTCCGCCCCGGCATGGTCATCCAGCACGAGGGCCAACTTTTCACCATCTTCAGCGTCGATCACCGCACACCCGGCAACAAGCGCGGCTCGATGCAGACCCGCATGAGAAACCTCCGCACCGGTGCAATCATCGACTATCGGTTCCGCGCCGAAGAATTCGTGGACCGCGCCATCCTTGATGAAGTCGAGTTCGAGTACCTCTACAGCGAGGGTGACGATTTTCACTTCATGAACACCAAGAACTACGAGCAGATGCAGATGAGCCGCGAAGAGCTGGGCGAATCCGTCTACTATTTAATACCCAGCACCATCGTGAAGGTCGAATTTTTCGAGGAAAAACCCATCGGCGTGGACTTGCCCGATACCATGGATATGAAGGTGATCCAGACGGAGCCGACGCTCCAGAAGGCCACTGCCAGCGCGGTGATGAAGCCAGCAACACTCGAGACTGGCCTGGTGGTCCAGGTGCCGCCGTTTGTGAATGAGGGCGACAGAATTAAGGTGGACACCTCGGAAGCACGTTACGTTCAGCGTGTCGAGTAGTTTTCAGCTTCTAGTTTTCTGCCTTGAGGCTGTAATTTCTGATTTCGATTTTCCGCTTTTGAGATTCCGCCCCCGCAGCTAATTTCAGCGCAAGCCGGAATTAAAAGAGGCAGAACAGCCTCCCGGCGCAGGCCCGGGCGCCTTTGGTTTTTCTCTTAATGTTTTCCCGCTGAACCCGCCGTGGATTTCTCGCCGGCAGGATGCGCGCCAAATACGCGATCGAAGATAGCATCCACATAGCGAAGTTGCCGCTGAAGATCAAACGTGTGCGCGAGCGCTTTCGCATCGAGGTACTTCGCGATGCGCGCATCCGTCGCAATACGGTCCCGGAAACTCGTGTCTGACTCCCACGCGGCCATGGCGTTTTCCTGCACCGCCTTGTAGGCGTCATCCCGGGGCATCCCTTTCTCCACCAAATCCTGCAGCAATTGTCCCGAGTAAACCAGGCCGTGCGTGGATTCGAGGTTTCGAATCATGCGTTCAGGGAAAACACGCATCTGGCCGAGGATGGCGGTCATTTTGGAAAGCATGTAGTCCACAAGAATGGTTGAATCGGGAAGGATGATTCGTTCCACCGAACTGTGAGAGATGTCGCGCTCGTGCCACAAGGCCACGTTTTCGAATGCCGCGAGCATGTTCGAACGCACCAGGCGCGCGAGGCCGCAGATTTGCTCGCACGTGACGGGATTGCGTTTGTGGGGCATGGCCGAGCTGCCGCGCTGTTCGCCGCTGAAGGGTTCTTCAGCCTCGCGGACTTCGGTACGCTGCAAATGGCGAATTTCGAGCGCGATTTTTTCGAGTGTAGCGGCGATGAGCGCGAGGGCGCTGAGATATTGCGCGTGGCGATCGCGCTGAATCACTTGCGAAGCGACGGGAGCAACGCTAAGCCCAAGGCGCTTGCAGATGCGCTCCTCTATTTCCGTGCCAAGATGCGAAGCATTGCCGACGGCGCCGGAAACTTTTCCAACGGCCATCTGCGCGGCGGCGGCGCGGAAGCGTGCGATATTGCGCTGATTCTCCGAAAACCAGTTGGCGATTTTCATGCCAAACGTGATGGGCTCGGCATGAATGCCGTGAGTGCGGCCGATCTGCGGGGTGTGGCGGAATTCGTGAGCGCGCACATCTAGAATTTCTCCGAACATCACCAAGTCCCGCTCGATTAATTTCGAGGCATCGCGAACCTGGAGAGCTTGCGCGGTGTCAACAACGTCATTCGAAGTCATGCCGTAGTGCAGCCAGCGGGCCGCCGCGGGATCTCCGATGGAATCGCCGACGGCCATAGTGAAGGCGATGACGTCGTGCTTCACGCGAGACTCGAGTTCGTTGATTTGCGTGACATCCACTTTGGCGCGGGAGCGAATCGCAGCGGCGGCATCCTTCGGGACCTGGCCTGCTTCGGCAAGGGTCTCCGTGGCGGCAAGCTCGACTTCCAGCCACTTTCGAAACTTGTTCGCGTCGCTCCAAACGTGGCCCATCTCCTGGCGCGTGTAGCGTGGTATCAATGCCTTCTCCCCAAAGCAAAAAGAAGATTCTGCGGGCAGTTCCCGGTGTTTCCTTCTTCCATGATACCGCAGATGGGCGAATGTCGACGGCGCGAGGATTTCCCTGCCGGGTGTCCGAAAATGGGATGAGCAGTCGCGGAAGCGAGCGATTGGCGCCGGGAAAGCGAAAGGATAGCGCGGATAAGATGCTTAGGAAAAAGGAGTTGCGCGCGCCAATGGAGCGGTAAGGGAGTTGCACGAGGCAGGGATGTAGGGTGTCTACAGGCTGGGTGTAGGATGTCGACGGCCTTGGATGGAACAAAGGGCAGGGTCATGACGTCATAAACGTAGAGAGAAAGCCAGAAGACAGCATGGCAAGAGCGTTCGAGGGACCTGATTGCGCATCGAAGGGATCGCATGAGGGACCAAGCGATGGCTGAGAAGAGAGAGCGGTACCAGAACCGGATTGAGCTTTTGCAGGGGACGCTGGACCTGCTGATCCTGCAGACGCTGCAATGGGGGCCGCAACATGGCTATGGGATCAGTGTGGCGATCCGGAATCACTCCGGCGAGTTGCTGCAGGTGGATACCGGTTCGCTTTATCCGGCGCTGCACCGGCTGGAAAAACAGAAATGGATCAAGGCGGAATGGAAAATTTCTGAGAACAAACAACGGGCAAAGTATTACCGGCTCTCGGCCACCGGCAAGAGGCAACTGACCAAGGAACGTTCCAAGTGGTCGCAGCTTTCGGATGCCATCGCGGGGGTACTGAACCCTGAGCAGAGATGACCGCGTAGGGAAATAAGGAAACGCAGAGGTGGCTGGTGAGATTTTGGCGGAGGAGGAGGCGAGAAGCGGAGCTTGAAGAAGAAGTGCGGAGCCATCTGGAGATGGCGGCGCGGCAGCGCGTGGAGCACGGAGCGGATGAGGGTGAAGCCGCGAGGGCGGCACGAAGAGAGTTTGGAAATATGGGACTGGTGAAGGAAACAACGCGTGATGCGTGGGGATGGGGATTTTTCGACCGGCTGATGCAGGACTTGCGCTTTGGCGTGCGAATGATTGCGAAGTCGCCTGGCTTCGCGGCGGTGGCAATTCTGACGCTGGCGCTGGGAATCGGCGCGAACATCGCACTTTTTTCGGTGGTCAACGCCGTGCTCTTGAATCCATTGCCTTATCCGGAGCCGGAGCAACTCGTGGCGCTACACGAAAGCAAGCCAAACTTCGAGACTGGCTCGATCGCGCTCCCGAACTTCCAAGACTGGCGGAAAGACAACCGCACGTTTTCCATGATGGCGATCTCGCGGGGCTACTGGTTCAACCTGACGGGGCTGGGGGACGCAGAACAGCTGAGGGCGGAATTCGTTTCGACCGACTTTCTGCCGTTGCTCGGTGTGAAGCCGGTCCTGGGCCGCATGTTCGTTGAGGGCGAAGACGAAATCGGCGCGAGTCCCATTGTGATGATCAGCGAGGGACTCTGGAATCGCAAGTTTGGAGGCGCCCCGGATGTTCTCGGAAAAGCGATCACCCTGGACGGGCGAAGTTACACGATCGTGGGCGTGGTGCCGGCGAGTTTCAACCTACAGGTTGGGTACTTCCGAACAAGAGAACTGTATGTGCCTCTCGGACAATGGAACAACCCACTTCTCAAGAGCAGGGCGGGTGGATTGGGGCTTCACGGGATTGGACGGTTGAAGCCCGGAGTGACCATTGAGCAGGGGCGTGCCGATATGCAGCGCGTCACCGAAGACCTGGCCGCGGCATATCCGGAGGCGGACAAGGGAATTGGAGCCACGCTCCTCCCTCTCAAAGAACAGGTAGTCGGGAATGTCCGGGTGTTACTGCTGGTGCTCCTGGCCGCCGTCGCGTTCGTACTTCTAATCTCTTGCGTGAATGTTGCCAATCTGCTTGCGGTGCGCGCGATGGCGCGCGCGCGCGAATTTGCGGTGCGCGCTGCTCTGGGTGCAGGTCAAGGGAGAATTGTTCGCCAGCTTTTGACGGAAAGCGTGTTGCTAGCGGTGGCCGGAGGCGGGCTCGGTTTGTTGTTGGCGGCGTGGGGCACAAAAGCGGCGCTGCAACGCCTTCCGCAAGGTTTGCCACGCGCCAGCGAAGTCGGGCTAGACGGACGAATACTTGTGTTCACCGCTGCAATTTCCCTGTTGAGCGGGATGCTGTTTGGATTGGCGCCGGCGCTTCGGATATCAAGACCGAACGTACACGACACGCTGAAAGAGGGCGGGCGCGGAGCGGGCGGCAAGAAACACCGTGCGCAAGGATTCTTGGTTGTCGCGGAACTGGCCATGGCGCTAGTGTTGTTAATCGGGGCGGGTTTGATGATCCGCAGCATAAGCGCCCTATGGAGCGTGAATCCAGGTTTTGATTCGCGCGACATTTTGACCTTCGGCGTGTCGCTTCCGCCATCGATGAAAGGCGCAAACGCAGACGGCATTCGAGCGGCGTTGCGGGAGGTGCAGCGCAAACTGGAAACCACGCCGGGAGTGCAATCTGTGTCTCTCTCCTGGGCGGCCGTGCCGCTATCCAGCGACGACGAAGACCTCTTCTGGCTTGACGGGCAGCCCAGACCAGCGAGCGAAAATGAAATGAACTGGACGCTGAGCTACGTCGTCGAAGAGGACTATCTGAAGGTAATGGGCATCCTGCTCGAGCACGGCCGCTTCTTCACGGCGCAAGACAATGAACGCGCGGCGCACGTTGTGGTGGTCGACGACGTCTTTGCGCGGAAATTCTTCGGCGATCAAGACCCGATCGGAAAGCGCGTCAACTTGAATAGCAAAGGGGGCATGGCGGAGATTGTGGGCGTCGTTGGACACGTAAAACAGTGGGGACTCGATTCAGACGATAAGCAACCGCTGCGTGCCCAGCTGTACTTCCCGTTCATGCAGCTTCCCGATGAAGCCATGCGACTATCGGCGACCGGAACGGGAGTGCTGGCGCGGCTCGACCCCCATGTACCGGGAACCGCGGACGCCATTCGAACAGCATTGAAGAGGATGAACAACGACCAGGTGATGTTTAGCGTGCAAACCATGGAAGAGATCATTGCTGATTCGCTGGCGGCGCGGCGCGTCTCCATGATCGTTCTCGGCGTGTTCGCAGTGCTGGCGCTAGGTCTGGCGAGCATGGGCATTTATGGCGTGATTTCCTATGTCGTGGGCCAGCGGACACGAGAGATAGGAATTCGCATTGCGCTCGGCGCAAAACGAATGGAGGTCCTGCGAATGGTCCTGCGCGAAGGGATGAAGATGACCGTGCTTGGCGTGGTCATTGGTTTCTTGGCGGCTTTAGCTCTGACTCAGTTGATGGCCAGTATGCTTTATGGAGTGAGCGCAACCGATCCGCTTACTTTTGCAGGGGTGGCTGCGATCTTGATGATCGTGGCGCTGGTAGCCAGTTACGTTCCGGCGCGGCGGGCAATGCGTGTGGACCCCATCGTAGCGCTGCGATACGAATAAATCATGCCGCCTTCAGCGTCACAAGCTCATGGTTCTTCGAATAGGTCATGCCGCCTTCGGCGTCGCCAGCGAACCCTGAAAATGTTATCGAGACGGGGGTATGTTGGAGCACCGCCTAAGCGGACCAAAGCCGATTCATTCTGGCTCCTCCGGAGCAGACTACTTCGATCGGCTCAACCCAGCGGGTTTGCGCCTCCGAGTGACTAAAAGCCTGGAAGGTCGGGGATTCAAAGTCATCCGGGAGCCGCTACCCCAAGTCGCCTAGAAGCGATTTTCTGAGGAATGAAAAAAGAGTGATCAGAGGCCACAGATTAGGCAGCAGTTTTTCCTCCAACCGGGGCCAGTTCATCCTTCCAAAAAAGGCGTGAGACCGGCCCACATGCGCTATCTTGTTGGCAGATAAGGGTCTGTAGCCGACCTAACTGCAAGCCCCGAATCCTGTCTAATGAATCGGATGCAAAAGAGCGTCGAGAGCACCCAGGCCATCCTAGAGAGCGACGCCATCGCCGTGGAGCGCACGCTCGCCGGCGATCGCGATGCCTATCGCGTTCTTGTTGAGCGGCACAGCCACAATGTTTTCCGGCTAGCCTACCGGATGACTGGGAACCGGCACGATGCCGAAGAGGTGGTCCAGGAGGCCTTCTTGCGCGGGTATCAGAAGCTGCGGCAATTTGCGGCGCGATCGAATTTTGGTACCTGGGTCTATCGAATCGCGGCCAACTATGCGATTGACCGCATGCGCCAGCGGCAGAAGGAAGAGGCGCGGCGGGAAGCGCCGAGGGCGGAAGACAGGGACGGGATGGAAAACGATCCACTCAATCGCGTTCCGGATGAGGCGCCAACGCCGGAGCGGTTAACCCAGAGCATGGAGCTGCGAAAACAGATGGAACAGGCGCTGGCCGCTCTTTCCGACGCGGAGAGAACTGCTTTCGTGATGCGGCATTGGGAAGGCTGCGGGATCGAAGAAATCGCAGAAGTATTGAAATCCAGTTCGAACGCGACGAAGAACACGGTCTTTCGTGCGGTGCAGAAACTGCGGCGTGCTCTGCAGCCCTTTGTGGAAACAGGGGCGCAGGCACGCGCGATGGGAACGGAATCATGAAACACATGTCGGAAGAAGAATTGATTGCCTATCGCGAGGGAGTTGCCGAACAACAAGCGGTGATTTCAAGACATCTGGCGGCCTGCGAAGAATGCCGCGGGGAGCTGGACCGAATCGAAGCGGTGCTCGCGGCGCTGGATACGCTTCCTGTGCCGGAGCCGGGAGCAGATTACGGGCGGCGCGTGTGGCGGGAGATTGCGCCGCGGCTGGCAGAGAGATCTGGACGGTGGTGGCACGTGTGGATGGAACCGCGCCGGCTCGCGGCGGCGGGCGTGATTGTGACGCTGATTGTCGCGGCGTTTGTCGCCGGGCGAATCACCAGGCCAGGCAAAACGAGTGACAACATCGCGAACCAGGAACAAGTGCGGGAGCGCGTGTTAGTGGTTGCCGTGGGCGAACACCTGGGCCACTCCGAGAGAATGTTGGTGGAGCTGTCGAATGCCACGCCGACCGGTCCGACCGAGAAAGAAGTGAACATCTCGGCCGAGCAGCGGCGCGCGGAAGATTTGCTGCAGGAAAACCGGTTGTATCGACAGACGGCGCTGCAAGAGGGAGATGCGGGACTTGCCAGCGTGCTGGACGAGCTCGAACGCGTGCTGCTGGACGTGGCCCACAGCCCGGAAGAAGTAACCCCGGCGCAGCTCGAAGCGATCCAAAAAAAGATCGAGGGCCGCGGGATTTTGTTCAAAGTCCGGGTGGTCAACAAGGAACTGCAACAAAGGCAGGAGGCCACGAAGCCGACGCAGAGCGATTCTACGGAGAGAGAGAGGAACAAGGTATGACCATCGGCAATTCAGTTCGAAGGACGAGTATCGCCTGGGTCGCAATCGCTGCGCTGTTGCTGGCGCCGGCAGCCACGCGCGCGCATGGACCGAAGGCCACTCCCGTGCGATCTGCGGATTCGCTCGAGGACCCGCAGGAAGCCCAGGCGAAAGAACAGGAGAAGCGCGAACGCGAGCAAGAAGCAAGAGAGAGAGAAGACGAAAAGCGCGAGCGAGAACAAGAAGCGCGCGAGCGGGCGCAGGAAAAGATCGAACAGCTGCAAGAGTTGTACGACGACGGGCGTGAGGACTTGGATGAGGACCGCTACGACCGGGCGGCGGCAAAATTCAAGCAACTGGCAGATATGAACGGCCCGCAAACGGAAGCGGCGCTCTATTGGAAGGCGTACGCCGAGAACCGATTGGGCAAGAGGGACACCGCACTGACCACCATTGCAGACCTGAAGCGGCGATTTCCGCAGAGCCGGTGGCAAAAGGATGCCAGCGCGCTGGAGATCGAGGTGAAGCAGTCGACGGGCCAGCCTGTAAAGCCGGCAGACCAGAGCAACGAAGAATTAAAAATGCTGGCGATCCAAGGGCTGATGAACAGCGACTCCGAACGCGCGATGCCTCTGCTCGAGAAAGTGATCAACGGTTCGGGTTCTCCAAGAGAAAAATCGAAGGCGTTGTTCGTGCTGGCGCAAAGCGGTACGCCACAAGCACGCGAGATTCTGGGCAGAATCGCGCGTGGACAGAGCAATCCGGAGCTGCAGCGCAAGGCGGTTGAATACCTGGGACTCTTCGGCGGTACTGAAGCGCGAAAGACGTTGGCCGAGGTTTACGCATCAAGCGGTGATGCATCGGTGAAGCACGCCATACTCCGCAGTTACATGATCGGTGGTGATCACGAGCGCCTGTTCGCTGCGGCGAAGAGCGAGAAGGATGAGTCACTGCGTCGCGAGGCGATCCGGCAGCTTGGATTGGTCCACGGAACGAGCGAATTGGAGCAGTTGTACCAGACGGAAACTTCACCGGACGTCCGGCGGGAAATTCTGCAGGCATTCTTTCTTGCGGGCGATTCGGGAAGACTGGTGCAGGCGGCGCAGGGAGAAAAGGATGCGGAATTGCGGCGGGCGGCGATTCGAAACCTTGGGTTGATCAATTCCGACGATTCCGGGAAGGCGCTGCAAGAGATCTACAGCAAGGAAACGGACCACGCGGTCAAAGCGGAAGTATTGAACGCGTATTTCCTGCAGGGGAACGCAAGAGCGCTGGTGGCCATCGCGCGAAGTGAGAAGGACCCGGAACTCAAGAAGACAGCGGTGTCCAAATTGACGCTGATGAATTCCAAGGAAGGCACCGATTATCTGATGGAACTGCTGCAAAAGTGAGAGGGAACCATGCGAAAGGAAAAGACTGTTTCGGCGCTGCGGAGCCTACTCGGCTTCGCGATGATCGTAGCGGGGATTAGCAGTGCCGGCGTGCAGCTGGCGAAGGGCGGGGCCCCGGCCCGGTCGTGGCAAGCAAGCCCCGTCCCTCGGCAAGCGGTGGAAGCTCCGCGCATTGAAAATGCGAAGCTGGAAACGCGGGCAGCCGGCGCAAGTCTCGACGCGACCATTCGCGAGATCGCAGCAACGGCAGAAAAAGCAGCGTGGGTCGGCTACCACGTCGATCAGGTCGCGGGCGAACGTGGAGTCTGCTGTAACAACAACTGGAATGACGGGAATTGCGGAACCTGCCGGTTAGAAAAGGAAAACGGGGGAACGACCAAGACGACACACACGGATGGAAGCGTCAAACTGGAAGGGGCCCGGCAGCTCGTCGTGCTCTATCGACTGGAAGCGAAGCAGGTCATGAAGATTCGCGTCGCGTCGGACGATTGCACGCTGGATGTGGGTAGTCTGGCGTTCGTCTGGTTGACGGGAGTGAAAGCAACGGAGAGCGTGGCGCTCCTTGCAACCTACGTGCGCGGGTCGGACTTTGAAGATCACGGGGCTCGCGTGGGCGACGGAGCGCTGACGGCGATCGCGTTGCATGCGGATCGATCGGCTGACCGGACGCTCGAATCGTTTGTGAACCCGGGGCAGCGCGAAGAGCTGCGGAGGCAGGCGGCATTCTGGATGGGCGCCGCGCGGGGAAAGGCTGGATTGACGGCTTTGCAGCACATGGCGAAAACGGATCCGAGTTCAGAGGTGCGAGCGCACGTAGCATTTGCGCTGTCCGTGAGCCATGAAGCTGGGGCCCTGGATGAGATGATCCGCATGGCGCACGACGACACGAGCTCACACGTGCGGGGGCAAGCACTCTTCTGGCTGGCCCAGAAGGCTGGAAAGAAAGCAGTGGGCATGATCACCGGAGCGATCGAGAACGATCCCGACACAGATGTGAAGAAAAAAGCAGTGTTTGCGCTCAGCCAATTGCCGAAGGAGGAAGGCGTGCCAAAGTTGATTGAAGTGGCACAGAACAACCGGAACCCGGAGGTGCGGAAGCAGGCGATGTTCTGGTTAGGGCAATCGAACGATCCGCGGGCGCTACAGTTCTTCGAAAAAGTGCTCACACAGTAACGGCTACCGCAGAAGATCCTCGAACCGCACGCGCGCATCCGTCTTGGCGTCGCGGTACTTCACGATGACGGCGGTCTGTAGCGAGAGTCCCCATTTTCGGCCGGAGGGATGAGAGACGGCGCGCGATCCGGGTACCACGATAGCTCCTTCGGGGATGACCAACGGCTCGGTCTCCGTGGCGGTGTAGATCGCGTCGCGGACAAGATCGTAAACCGGGATAGAGCGATTGAGGATCGTTCCAGTGCCAAGAACGGCGCGGCGCTTCACGACGGTTCCCTCATAAACGCCGGAATTCCCGCCGACCAAGACTTCATCCTCGATAATCACCGGTAGCGCGCCGACAGGTTCGAGTACGCCACCGATTTGCGATCCCGCAGAAATGTGGCAATTGCAGCCGACCTGGGCGCAACTCCCAACCAGAGCGTGCGAATCGATCATCGTGCCCTCTCCAACATAAGCACCGACGTTAACGAACATCGGCGGCATGCAAATCACGCCGCGCCCGATGTAACTTCCGTCGCGAATGCTGGAGCCGCCGGGAACGATACGCACGCCATCGGAAGCCGCGAATGCACGCACCGGATAGGTGGATTTGTCAAAGAAGGGTTGTTTCGAGGCGTCGATCGACATATCGGCGATGGCGCCCATTCGAAAGCCAAGCAGGATTCCCTTCTTCACCCAAGCGTTGGCACGCCAGCCGGATTTCGCGGCTGCATCCGGTTCCGCAGCGCGAATCTCCCCGCGATTCAGTGCGGCTTTGAAATCGCGGAAGAGCCAGAAATGTTCTTCCGCGTAGTGAGCTGGAGCTTCGTCAAACAGCCGCTCAACCTGCGATGGCAGCATGAACCCTCTCGACGGAAGGCGCGACCGCAGAGCGGTCGACCAATCCGAGCGATTCGAGGACGGCTCGGATGCGCGCCTGATTCTCCGCTCTTGGCGGCACGAGTGGTAAGCGCCAGACTGGTTCGAGCAGGCCCATTTCTACCATCGCCGCCTTCACGGGGATAGGATTTGATTCGACGAAGTTTATTTCCATGAGCGCATGATAGCGGCGGTGAATCTGGCGCGCGCCGTGAAAGTCGCCTTGGAGGGCGAGCCGCGCCAATTGGGACATTTCCGCTGGGATTTCGTTGGAAACGACGGAGATGACGCCGCGGCCGCCGAGGGCGATGAGCGGGAGCGTGATGGCGTCGTCGCCGGAGAGGACGATGAAGTCTTCTGGGACGGCGTTGAGGACCGCGGCCATTTGCGAGACATTGCCCGAAGCTTCCTTGATGCCAACAATATTTTCAATTTCGGCGAGGCGCTTTACCGTGGCGGTCTCGATGTTTACACCGGTGCGGCCCTGCACGCTGTAGAGAATGATGGGCAGGGACACCGCTTCGGTGATGGTACGGTAGTGCTGGAAGAGGCCCTCCTGAGTGGGCTTGTTGTAATAAGGAGTGACCGAGAGGATGCCATCCACGCCGAGGTCAACAAGCTCGCGAGCGAGGGCGATCACTTCGGCAGTATTGTAGCCGCCCGCGCCCCCGAGGACTGGCACTTTGCCCTTGGCCAATTCGACGGTGATCTCAACAACTCGAAGATGCTCTTGGTGCGTGAGCGTGGGGCTTTCGCCCGTGGTTCCACACGGAACGAGGAAGTCGATGCCTGCCTCGATTTGCCGCTTGATTAGAGCTCGCAGAGCGGGTTCGTCAAGAGAACCATCGTGACGAAAAGGTGTGACAAGTGCGGTGCCTGTGCCTGTAAACATGATGCTGTTCCTTTCTTTTTTCTCTCAGCCCAATTCGCCGAGAATCTCGCGAAACTCGAATAACCCTTTTTTCCCCACGACCCATCGCGCCGCGCGGAGCGCGCCGCGAGCAAAACCATCGCGGCTGCGCGCCGTGTGCCGCAGGGTGATGGTATCCGCGGCGGAATCGAAACCGACTTCATGCGTGCCGGGATGCGCTCCCGCCCGGTTGGAACCCAAGCTCACGGCGCGCGTATAACCGTTTGCCCGCATCTCTTCTGCAATCTTTTTCAGCGTGCCCGAAGGCGCGTCTTTCTTCGCGGAGTGGTGAATTTCCCAGCCCCAGGCTTCGTAGTCCCCGTGTTTCGCCAAGAGCGCCGCGGTGTGTGCGACGGCTTCGAAGAAAAGGTTTACGCCAATGGAAAAATTGGCCGCCCAGACCAGGCCCGTCCCACTGCTTGCCACAGTTTCGCGGACGGAGGGAAGATCGTTGAACCAGCCGGTTGTGCCGACAACTGAGTTAACGCCCAATCCAGCGAGGCAGCGGATATTTTCCGGAGCAGCGTCCGGTGAAGTGAATTCAACGGCGGCGTCGACACCCCGAAGAGTCTGATGAGAAAGGGCCTGACCGCGCGGGTTATTGCGCGCATCGAATTTTGCTCGTACATCAAAGCCGTATTCGGGCGCGAGCTGTTCGATGAGCCGGCCCATCTTTCCATAACCAACAATCGCGAGGCCGATGCTCATACGCTGCTCCGGCCGGTCACGAGAAGTTGGGTCGCCATGCGCGCGTACATGTCCACCGCTTCGGACAATTCTTTCTTGGGGATGCGCTCTTCGGAGGTGTGCGCGACATGAATGCTGCCGGGCCCGATGAGGAAGGGCTGCCCCCAGGTACCTTCGAAACTGGGGATGTCCGTCGTGAAGGCCACCACGGTTGTGGGCAAACCATCTACCTTCGCCAATTGCATGGCTGGTGTGTAGAAGACCTCGCGTGCTTCGGCGCGTCCGGCAGTTGCGGCGGAGACGGCCTCGCGAAGCTTCCTGGGATCGCCGACGGTGCGAAACATGATTTCCGATTCGGCGTGGTCGGCGACCACGTTGGGTGCGCGGCCGCCAGCGATCGTGCCGATATTCAACGTGCTGTTGCCGAGCAAAGCGTCCTCCGGCAGCGGAATCTGGCGAATGTCGTGAAGAACATCGAGCAAGGTGTGGATAGCGGAATGGCCGAGCTCGGGATAGGCAGAGTGCGCGAGTTTTCCGCGAGCGGTAATTTCGTAGCGCAGCGCGCCTTTCGAACCGAGAGCCAGACGGTTCTGTGTGGGCTCGCCATTGATGAGGAATCGCGACCCGCGCGGAGTCGCGGCGGCGGCTCTTGCTCCGGCGCTGTTGCGTTCTTCGCCCACGACGAAGAGCAAAGCGATATTGCGCGTGCCGGCGGCGAGCAGTTTTTCTGCGGCGGCAATCATCGCCGCGATAATCCCCTTGGCGTCGCAGGAACCGCGGCCCCAAATGAATTCGCCGTCTTCGCGCGAACCAAAAAAGGGCGGAACGGTATCCATGTGCGTGGAGAGTGTGACGACGGGTTCACCCCAAGAGGCAAAGAGATTGTCACGGTTGGGCTCAGCGGGAATGCGCTCGATGCGGCCGTCGTGGCGCGCGGCGAGGGCGGACAAATGCGCGAAGAGGTAGTCGCCAACATTTTTCTCGTGGTTGGTGGTCGACTCGATGTCAACGAGCGCGCGTGTCAGTTCGAAGAGATTCATTCGAATCAGGCATTTCTGGATGAGCGAAACGAAAGGGAGGAACCGCGAGGATACAAATCGAGGCTGCTGCCTCTCGATAGCGCTTCATCCTAATGAACGGATGACAGTGAACAGGCCTTAGACCTATTCCCCAACCGCTGCGGTTTCAGCTACCGCTGCGATTTCGGCGGACAACAGAAGGGCCCCTTTTGCACCGGCGTCCGAAGCTGATCGGAATTGCCTGCCCGGCTACTCATGGCCTCCGCACCTCTACCAAGACAAGTCAAGTTTAGCGGAGCTTGGCACTAAAAGCGAACGATATTTAAGATGAGCTAAGAGAAAACGGGGCAAGAACGCTTGAAAGATGCCATCTGCGACGGACCTCCGCTAGGCGCGAGGCCTGGAAGCTCTCAAGCACATCGAATCGAACCATCTTGGGCGGTGCGAGAGAATGCCATTAGGACACCATGACCGAAGAGCAAGAGAACTTCGCGTTGCGGAAAACTGGTCTCGACTGACCTTGTGAGTCCCCACCGCCTCCACTCGCAAGCCGCAAGCGGTGCCGACATTGTCATCTCATAACTCAAGGGGCTTCAGGGGAACGTGCTGGGAGGCGACCAGGAGTTCGCCGGTGAAGACGGACTCGGCCGGGCGACGCTTCAGTGCTTCTTCGGCGGAGAGGCGAACGAGATCGGGGTTGTTGTTTTCCTCGGAAACGTGGGCGAGGACGAGGTAGCGCGCAATGGCGTCGAAGCCGTCGGGGTCGCAAAGATATTCGCTGACGGCATGATTCGAAAGATGGCCGGTGCGGCTGAGAACGCGCTGCTTTACGACCCAGGGATACGGTCCAACTTTCAACATATCGAGATCGTGATTGGATTCGAGGACCAGGCAATCGGCGCCGCGGAGATGAACTTTGACCAATTCGGGCATGTAGCCGAGGTCGGTGACGATGGCCATCTTTGCGCCGTTCGAACGGAAGGTGAATCCGATCGGATCTGCCGCGTCATGAGGAATCGCGAAGGCGTGGACGTCGATATCGCCGATAGTGAAATGCTGGCCGGGGTGAATCGTTTCAACGCGGTTAAGTCGCTTGCCGAAAGTTTCCGGAAGAATGCGCTGCATAGCATCCATGGTGGGATCACTGACGTAGAGCGGAGCCTTCCACAGGCCAAGCATTTGCGGGAGACCGTTGCAGTGGTCGGTGTGTTCGTGGGTGATGAGGATGCCGTCGATGTGGTCGACAGTTTTTTCTACGGCCGCGAGGCGCGCGAGCGTCTCGCGTTTGCCAAGACCGGCGTCCACGAGGAGGCGGGTGCGCCCGGTCTCGAGCAGCGTGATATTGCCCGAACTGCCGGACGCCAGGATGGAAACCCGCAAGCCGATCGCTTCCCCCTCAGAGATACAGCGCAAAGAGATTTTTAGAATAATGCCACAAATGCCCAACGAGATGCCCAACAAAATCGCAATCCGCCGCTACCGAGCGGATGTGGTTCAGACCAGGGCCGGTTTGCGGCATCGGGGAGCATCCGTGGCGGCGCACGCCCCAGCGCCTCTGCAGCGGCAACGGTGTTATACTCCCGCGGCGCACCATGGAAAAGTACGATCTTATCGTGGTCGGTTCCGGGCCGGGGGGCCAGCGAGCCGCGATTCAAGCGGCGAAATTTGGAAAGCGAGCCGCGCTCGTTGAAAAACTGGAAGTGATCGGTGGCACCGCGATCAACACCGGCACGATTCCGAGCAAGACTATCCGAGAAGCGGTCCTGCATCTCTCCGGGTATCAATATCAAAGCATCTACGGCGTCAACTACCGCGTGAAAGAACAGATCACCATGGCCGATCTCTCCTTTCGCGCACTCAACGTCATCAAAACCGAGATCGATGTGATCCGTGCCCAACTGTCCCGCAACGGCATCGAAGTCATGACGGGAACCGCGAGCTTCTTAGATCCCCACCACATCGGAGTGACCAGTTCGCGCGGACAATCCGAGTTTGAAGCGGACAACGTTGTTATTGCGACAGGCACGAAACCCGCCGCCTCTCCCTTGGTTCCTTTCAACAACACGACCATCATCAACAGCGATCAAATTCTGCGCATGCCGGTGATTCCCAAGACCATGATCGTGGTGGGCGGCGGAGTCATCGGCGTCGAGTATGTGTGCATGTTCGCCACGCTAGGCGTGCGCGTCACGCTGATTGAAAAACGCCCGCGATTGCTGGAATTCGCCGATGCCGAGATGGTGGAGGCGCTTTGCTACCATCTGCGGGACCGCCGCGTCACCTTACGGCTGAATGAGGAAGTCGAGAGCGTTGAAGAAACAGCGGATCACACGGTCGTAGCAAATCTGAAAAGCAAGAAGAAAGTTACCGGTGAGGCGCTGCTGTATGCGGTCGGACGGCAAGGCAACGTGGACGAACTGAACCTGGCGGCAGGCGGCCTGGAGGCCGATGCGCGAGGACGCATCCTGGTCGATGAAAATTACCAAACCAAGCAACCGCATGTGTATGCCGTAGGTGACGTCATCGGGTTCCCCAGCCTTGGCTCCGTCTCCATGGAACAAGGACGCATCGCCGCCGCCAGGGCGTTTGGCATGCCAACGAATTCCAACCGCGCGAATTATCCCTATGGGATTTACACCATTCCCGAAATTTCCTTTATCGGAAAGACGGAGGAGCAGCTCACCGAGGAAGGGGTTCCGTACGAAGTCGGAATGGCTTTTTTCCGCGAAATTGCCCGAGGCCAGATTCGCGGCGACACCACTGGCCGGCTGAAACTCATTTTCGATCCGTCCACCAAGGAACTGTTGGGTGTGCACATCATTGGTGAAGGGGCCTCGGAGCTGTTGCACATCGGGCAGGCGGTTTTCGCGCTGAAAGGCACGGTGGAATATTTCGTGGATACGGTTTTCAACTATCCGACACTGGCGGAGTGTTATAAGGCGGCCGCGTTCAACGGTCTGAACAAACTGGTCAGGGCGTAATCATGTCCGAGTGAGGAGTCGATTGCCCGAATCTTCGACTACTTAAGATTGGCAGGAGCACGATGCGCAGGACAGTTGGTGTATTGGTTATGGAACATATCGCCGTTGGCCTGGTGGAAGGCGACAAGGTCGTTGGCCCGCTGAACATTTTCCCGGAAAAATCGCAAACGCTGGACCCGCTGCAATCGATGCCCGCGGAAAGCATCGTGGATTGTGTCCGGCAACAAGTCGAGAAAGTCGCGAGCGGAGAAAAGATCCGAGCGATCGGAATCGGCTTCCCGGGCATCATCCGCACCGGCGTCGTGGAAGATTCGCCCAACCTGCATCAGGTAAAGGGATTCGCCTTACAAGCGGCACTGTCGTCTGCCCTGGGTGGCAAAGCTGCGGGAGTTTCGGTCCGCGTGTTCAATGACGCAGATGTGATGGCGGCGGGGATGGCGGCGACACAGGGAAAATTGAACCAACTTACCCGGGTGTGGACCCTGGGGAATGGAGTGGGTTTCGGGCGCTATCCTTCGAGCGAAGGCATCTGGGAGGGTGGGCACTCCGTCGTCACACTGGATCCGAAGGAAAACTTCTGTGGATGCGGCGGGCGCGGGCACCTGGAAGGCATTCTCGGCCGCCGCTCCATGCGCATGCGCTTCCTGGACCTGGAGCCCGAAGAAGTGTTTGAAAATGCTCGCGCGGGTGACGCACGATGCGCGGAATTTGTAATGCTGTGTCACCGCGCTCTGGCGGCTGCCACGGCCACCAACATCCACATGGAAGGGCCGGGAATGTTTTTCGTTACCGGCCCGGAAGTGAAATTCATTGATATCGGCCTGCTGGACAGGCTCTTGCACGAGATGGTTAAAATGAGCCCGCTGCAAGGCAGTCGCTTCGAAGTCGTGCCGACATCGGACGAAATGGGAATCATCGGCGCCGCCGTCAACGCAGACCGCGCCACGCAGGATTAGGATTTCAGTGGTTTCAGTCGCTCTTCCCACTAAGACCAAGACCGCAAAAGGAGAGTATTCGAAATCCTTCGGCGGAGCTGGCTGGGGCCGATTCAGGAACAAGGCATAATTCCGGGAATCCTGAAACCAAGGGAAGATACGGCCTTGCCGTTGGAGGAGCGGCGTGAAGCTCTGGGCTCGGGGCCCTGGTCGGTGAGACGGCGTGATCTACGCTCATGCTCCCGAGAGTGTACTTAGTCAGGTGCTGGCCCTCGGCCTGCGTCTTTGGTGACTCGGTACCGGAAAATGGACCGCTGCGTGTGCTCCCCAGAACTCACACCCTCGGCATTCTAAGCGACGAGGCGCTCCATGATCGCTCAACACGAGTTACCACCGTAGATTGCCTCGTGCCGCAGGGCGGAATTCTAGCCAGGCGGCCTCTTATTGTGCATGCATCATCGAAATCGCAATCGGAAGCTCCGAGGCGCGTCCTGCACATCGAATACGCTGTATCCGCGGGCGTCGGTGGTGGGCTCGCACGAGCGATCGCGTGAAACTGGCTCTCTCTGACTCACGCACGAAGCTCTTGTATCGAGGGACGCCTCGCAGGCGAGGGCATTAGCAGGCCAAACGCGAGCGGTCGAGGGTGAAACCGTTCAGGGGGCCGAGGACCGTGACGGCGATTTGGGCGGTCTGGAGATACTCTTGCGCGAGGGACTGGAGTTCTTCGTGAGTGACGGCTTCGATGCCGGCCAGGATTTCGTCAAGCGAGTAAAAGCGGCCGAAATACAGCTCCTGGCGGGCGAGATTGGACATGCGCGAGCTGGTGGACTCGAGCGAGAGCATCAGCGAGCCCTTGAGGTGATTCTTCGAGCGGCGAAGTTCTTCTTCCGTGACAGGTGTTTTTTTCAAAGCGCGAAATTCTTGGATGGTGAGATCGATGACCTGGCCGACCGTCTCGGCAGCGGTACCGGCGTACACGGTCATCATTCCGGCGTCGGAATAGGGCGTCAGCTCGCTGAAGACCGCGTAGGCGAGGCCTTGCTTTTCGCGAATGTTCTGGAACAGGCGTGAGGACATGCCGCCTCCAAGAAGATTGTTGAGGACGGCCACGCCGAAGCGGTCTTCGTGGCCCAGCGGAACCGACGGGACGCCGATGCAGAGATGCACCTGCTCGAGGTCGCGCTTGGCTTCGAGATGGATGGGCGCATCCGGGTGAGGAGCGCCGTCGTTCTCGGACGGACCTGAGGGTTTCATGTGGCCGAACTCTCGCTGAACCAATTCGAGCACCTGTTCGTGAGTGACGTTGCCGGCAGCGGTCACCACCAGATGGTCCGGCGCGAACCAATCCCGGAAGCGCATAAACAGAGAATTACGATTGAATGCTCTCACGGTTTCCGGGGTACCGAGAATGGGGCGGCCGAGCGAATGACGCGGCCAGAAACCGCGCGTGAAAATCTCGTGAAGCAGATATTCGGGATTGTCCAGGTCCATCTTGATTTCTTCGAGGACGACTTGGCGTTCCTTTTTCACATCATCGGAGTCGAATTTCGGGCGCAGGACGAGGTCAGCGATAACGTCAAAGGCGATGGGCAGGTGTTCATCAAGAACCTTGGCATTGAAGCAGATCTGTTCCTTGGAGGTGAAGGCGTCGAGCATTCCGCCGACGGAATCCATTTCCCGGGCGATGGCTTCGGCGGAGCGGCGCTCCGTGCCCTTGAAGACCATATGCTCCATGAAGTGGGCGAGGCCGTTCTCTTCGGGAACTTCGCGGCGGGAGCCGCTGCGGACCCAGACGCCGACCGAGACAGAGCGCACATGGGGCATGGTCTCGGTGATGACCACGAGGCCGTTGGGCAAAACGTGCTTCTGAATGTCGCGCGTTTCGGTGGCCATATAGAGATTGTGACACAGGCGGGGTGGAAAGGAAAAACAGAAGCAATCGAATCGCTAAATTCAAGCTTTGCAACAACATGCAAAAAGAGAGAGGCCCCGACCGGGTCGGAGCGCTATAGAAGCCTTTCGGCAGGGTTCAGTTTGCCGTATTCGCTGGTGTAGTGGAGGGGGACATCGCCGTAGGTACCTTTCTCGCGAAGGTAGACCTCGCAACTGTCGAATGGTTTCGAGTAAATGTGGATGCTAACGGCACGCTTGCCGAATTCGGCGAGATTCAGAACCTGATGGACGGGCTCGAGAGGGTTGACATAAGCAGGATGTGCGGCGTCCATTTCGTAGATGTCGGTTGGAATAATGCGACAGGTGCCGCGCGCGGCGTCGCGATCGTCAACGCGGAAATTTTGGACCTTCAGCCGGCCGATGGGCGCGGACATCCAACAATTTTGACCGCGATGGTTGTGGATACGGCTGGCCTGGCCGATCTCCCAACAGATGGTCATGCACTCGAAGACTTCGTTCTTGAAGATCAGATTGCGAGTGTAATTGCCCTTTGAAAAATAGGAGTACTTGTCGAGCGTTTCCGGGCGCACCGAGTGGTGGATGATGTAGTCCTGGACGTTTTCGAGGGCGAAGTCACGCTCGGGGATTGCGGCGAGACCTTTCACCCAATCGGTGATGGTGAGTTGCTCGGTTGCGAGGTGTTGTGCCATCAGGCGCCTCCGATTCTTATGCCAACGCAAGGCGATCAAGTTCAAGCGCGATCGCAAAGCGGTCGACAGAGCAATCCTAGAGAAGCGGGCATTGCCAATGAATTAATTATAGCGCCATTTTGCGGCGCAGTGCAGCAGAGGGCAGAGTGCTGCGTGCTAAGATGAGAACGAAAGAATTGTCTGTTGCCGCCGACACTCCCATGATGACGGAACTGCTGGGCAAATCAAAGGAAGAATTGAAGGCCTTCTCGGCGGCGATGGGCGAGCCGGCATACCGCGGAGCGCAGATTTATCACGCGCTGTATTCGGAAAGAAAATTTGACATGGCGCAAATCACGAATCTCCCTGTGGCGTTGCGGGAGCGGCTCTCGAAAGAGGCGCGGATTACCCTTCCAGAGGTAAAGCAACGATTTGCCTCGACGGATGGTTCGGTACGGTACCTGTTCGCGCTGCCACCTAGCGAAGAAAAGTTGGGGCCGCCTGCTTCTGTAGAAGCGGTGTTCATGCCGAGCGAGGGGCGGCAAACGATTTGCGTTTCCACGCAGGCGGGGTGCGCGGTGGATTGCCACTTTTGCCTGACCGCCCAACTTGGGCTGATTCGTAATCTGGCGGCGGGAGAGATTCTGGCGCAAGTATTGCTGCCGCTCGAAGAGGCACACGGAGACACCCGGAACGAAAAGAAAGAGGCCGGGCTGAAGCCCTGGACGGGGCTCGCGCCGCAGACGAATATCGTACTGATGGGTCAAGGCGAACCGCTATTGAATTTCGAGCCGGTGATGGCCGCGGTGCGCATCATGCTCGACCCGGAAGGGCTGGGAATCTCGCCGAAGCATTTGACACTTTCGACGAGCGGTATCGTGCCAGGAATCGAGCGGCTGGCGCAGGAAAAGGTGCGGCCGAAGTTGGCGATTTCGTTGAACGCGTCGAATGACGAGCAGCGCGACATGTTGATGCCGATCAACAAGAAATATCCGCTCTCGGTGTTGATGAATGCATGCAGGGAATATCCGCTGCGCACTTGGGAGCATCTGACGTTTGAATACGTGATGCTCGGCGGAGTAAACGATGCAGCGGAAGATGCGCGGCGCGTGGTGCGCCTGCTGGCGCCGCTCAAGAGCGTGAAAATGAATTTGATCCCGTGGAATCCGGGAGAACTTCCCTACCAGGAATCCTCGCCTGAACGGATTGAAGAATTCCGGCGAATTCTGGTGGATCGCGGCGTGCCGGCGTTTGTGCGCTACTCGCGCGGACGGGACGTGATGGCCGCGTGCGGGCAGCTGGCGCTGCTGCAAGTTGACAGTCCGCCGTTTTCCGTTCTCAGTAGGGGTCGAGATTGACTGGAGCGGGAAGTGTCCGGAAACCTCTGTTAGGAACCAAATCCGCCGGTCGAAGCCAGAGGCGAATTGTTGCATTTCGCAAGGTAACCCCACCCCCAGGTCACAAGAGAGCGCAGAAACTCCAGAAAAAAAGAACAGGTGGTTGCCGTCAGCGTCAAAGAGCATGGAAAGTATTGATTTCACAAGACTTAAGGACACAGTGACGGAAAACAGGCGCAACACAAAGAAACGACGTTGCCGACCAGAAAATATGGAGGTGGAAACCAACGACAGAATTTACGGAAAGTCAGAATCAAGAGAAATTCCCGAGAAGTGGCGGCGGAAACAAATCCCTGTCGGACCCGAGAGTTAGCGGACGCCGATGACGGACATGAGGCGGCCGCTCAGAACGCCTTCTTTGCGGTAGCTGAAAAGAAGATCGCGGCGGCAGGCGGTGCAGAGATCGCTGACGAAGATGTTTGGGATGCGGACACCGGCCTCGACTAGCTGGGCGCGATTGGCTTTGCGCAGATCGAGCAGGACATTTTGGGGCGGGGGTTGGTGGCCGGGGGGCATCATGTTGAGCCACTGGATGGGATTGGGTTCGTCGCCGGTGCGGAATTCATCGAACCAGTCGGGGGCCGCGGCAAATTGGGATTGGAACTGGGTGGCCACTTCCGTGCCGACTTCGTAGCAGCAGCCACCGATCGCAGGGCCGATCGCGGCTAGCAGGTCGGCAGGCCTAGTCTTGAATTGCATTTGCATCTTCCCGATGGCTTTGACGACGATGCGCTGGAGCGTGCCGCGCCAGCCGGCATGAACGGCGGCGACGGCGCGCTTTTTCGGGTCCACGAGGAGCAGGGGGACGCAGTCTGCAGTTTGGACGGCCAAGAGAAAGCCGGGACGGTTGGTGGCGGAGGCGTCGCCTTGACAAGGTTCAGCGGGTGCGGCGTCGAAAAGATGGATGACATCAGAATGAATCTGCTTCAGGGAGATGAGTTTGAGGTCGGACGCGCCGATGGCGGATTGGAAGTGGCGGCGGTTTTCGAGGACGTTTTCTCTGGTGTCCCACTCGGTGAAACCTAGATTGAGGACTTTTTCGACGTTTTGATTGGAGACGCCGCCGGGCTTGGTGCTGAAGCCGTGGACGAGCCAGGGGAGTTTTGAAAACGCGGGTACTTGGAGGATTCGCATGTCTTGGACTTTCAGTTCAAGCCAACGCGAGTTGGATCGGCGGCACGTGTCAGACAGGAGTCTCTGTTCTGCATTTGGGCGTTTGCCGACCTTGCGTTTGGGCTTCAGTGTTTTCGTGGGACCCACAGCTCTAACAGTATAATCGGAGTGAGCCGAATGCGGCGGAGCTGGGGACGTCTTGATCATTGGAATGGGCGTGGATATTGCTGAAGTGGACCGCATCCAGGCGGCGATCGAACGCCATGGCGAAGTGTTCTTGAGGCGAGTGTACACGATAAGCGAGCGCGAGTACTGCGGGCGATTCAAGAATAAGTATGAACGGTACGCGGGGCGATTTGCCGCGAAAGAAGCGGCAATGAAGGCGCTAGGGACCGGCTGGCGGCGCGGAGTGAAATGGGTGGATTTTGAAGTGGTGCGCGAGACGAGCGGGCGCCCCACGTTGGCAATTACGGGTGAGGCCGCAAAAATCGCGCAACAGCTTGGCGTGAAGAGCGTGGCGCTTAGCATCACCCATACGGCGGCACAGGCACTGGCGCAGGTGATTTTTGAAGCGTAATGAGTCACAAGTAGCAGCTCTGCGGATAAAAGCATGCCGCCACGAGCGGTGGAGATCTTTCGAGCATCTTTGTCGGATGCTCTCAGGATGACACATTCACTGGCCTCCGGCTCCGGTGCAAACGGAAGCCTTGGCCGGAACGCTCGCCGGCTCTGCTAGTAGATAATTCCCTTCCTCACTCGAAATGCATACATCAAACCATTGGTTGGCGGGGTGAGCGCCGCTAATCTGAACTTTCAGGTAATTGCTGGAGAGCGCGGGTGTCATCCCGACGTCAGTATGCTCGTCACGGCGAAGCGTGAGGACGCGGAGAGTGCAGCCGAGTTGGGATTGGCGGAAGTCAGCGGCCTTTTTTTCGCTGAGGGCGCGGAGTTCGCGCGCACGGCGCTTGATGACGGCATCGGGGACTTCGTTTGAGAGTGCGGCGGCCCCGGTGCCGGGGCGCTTTGAAAAAGAGAAAACGTGAAGATAGGTGAAGGGGAGCGACTCGATGAAGGCCAGGGTCGCGGCGTGGTCGGCTTCGGATTCGCCGGGGAAACCGGTGATGACATCGGCGCCAATGGCGGCATTTGGGAGGCGCTCATGGATGAGTTCGACGCGCCGGGCATAATGCTCGGCGCGATACCAGCGGTGCATCGCGGCGAGAATGCGATCGGAGGCTGATTGCAACGGCATGTGGAAGTGCTGGGTGAGGCGATCGGTCGAAGCGAAGAGATCGACAAGGTCTTGGGTAACGTCGAGGGGCTCGATCGAGCTGATGCGGAGCCGTTCGACGGATGTCTCATCGAAAATGCGGCGGAGCAGATCTTCGAATTCGACGCGGGGGGAAAGGTCGCGGCCGTAGGTGCCGAGGTTGATGCCGCTGAGGACGACTTCGCGGTATCCGGCTTTGCTGAGGCGCCGGATTTCCTGAAGCACGGTTTCCGGCGGCAAGCTGCGGCTTCGCCCGCGAACAAACGGAATCACGCAGTAGGAGCATCGGGAATTACAGCCGTCCTGGATCTTGAGCGTGGGGCGCGTGTGATTCCCTTCTCCGCCGCGGACGGGCGCGCCGAGCATCACGTTCTGTTCGAAAATATTCCCGGTAAGGATTTTTGCCGGAGCACGAAGGAGTGATAGCGGTTCGGCTTCCAGAGCAGCGGCGGGAAAAAAGCCGTTTGCAGATTCGACGGACGCGGCGGCCGAGAGCGAATCGATAAGCTGGGGGATTTGGGGCTTGTGAGAATTGCCGACGACCCAGGTTACGCCGGGAAGTGCGGCCAGCTCTTCGGGAGCGCGCTGAGCGTAACAACCGGTGACGATGACGCGGACGGCGGGGTTGGCGGCGTGGAGTTTTCGAATGGCGTCGCGAGCCTGGGCGTCGGCGGAGGCCGTGACCGTGCAGGTGTTGACGACGATGATGTCGGCGGTGGCGGCCGTGACGGCAAGGGTACAACCACGGTCAAGCAACTGGCGCTCGAGGGCAGCGCCATCGGCTTGAGTGGCGCGGCAACCGAATTGTTTTATAACGAAGCTAGGCATCTAAAACCAACGGATTAACCCACAGAGACTCTACGCAGAGTCCATCGAGTGCACAGAGAAGAAAAGACCCCAGGTATTGCTTCCCTCAGCGCCAACGCAGACAGGACGCAGCCCGCGGTGGCGGCGCCTTTCCTAAGGATAGCGGGTTTGGAGCAGTGCGAAAAGACGGATGGTAACTGAGACCAGAACCGGGGCAGGACTTGCCTTTACTCACCGGAGGCTGCGCCGCTACAATCTTTCGACATCCATGGCCCATCAACGGCACAACCCCTCGGCGCTGCGCAACCCGAAGGTCTCCATTGTTATTCCCGTTTACAACGAAAAATCGACGATTGATGAGATCCTGCGGCGGGTGCTGGACACCGACGTGCGCAAAGAAGTGATCGTCGTCGATGATTGCTCCACCGACGGAACGCGCCAGATACTCGAAAACATGGGTGCGCGGCAAGCCAATGGAGAAGCATTTGCCCCCGCGCAGGATAAGAGCGACCCCATTGAGTTGCGAGATCTTAGGTTTTTCTTCCAGGCGCCGAACCAGGGCAAAGGGGCGGCTCTGCGGCGCGGTTTTGCAGAAGCAACCGGGGATATCGTGCTGGTGCAGGACGCGGATCTGGAATACGATCCGCGGGATTACCGAGTTTTGCTCGAGCCGATCGTCGATGGGCGGGCCGACGTGGTGTATGGATCGCGATTTCTCGGCGGACCGCAGCGCGTGCACTACTTCTGGCACTACGTGGCAAACCGGATGCTGACTCTGCTCTCGGATATTTTTACAAATCTGAAGCTGAGCGACATGGAGACTTGCTACAAAGTTTTCCGGAAAGAAGTGCTTCAGGGGATCCGAATCAAGTCCGACCGATTTGGATTCGAACCGGAGATCACCGCAAAGATCGCGAAACACAATTGGCGCATCTATGAGGTGCCGATTACCTATGCGGGACGGACGTACGAAGAAGGAAAGAAAATCACTTGGAAAGACGGCGTGCAGGCGCTGTGGTGCATCGTTCGATACAAAATTTCTGATTAGTCTTGCGCCGACGCACCTTCGGAATATCCGTGCGGGTGTTTCTGCCTCCAGGCCCAGGCCGATTGAATAATTTCTTCGAGGGAAGAATGCGATGCTTCCCAGCCGAGCGCGCGCTTTAACTTTTCCTTGCTGGCGACGAGAACGGCCGGATCGCCCGGACGCCGTGGCCCGAGTTTGCGGGGAATCTTGCGGCCGGTGATGCGTTCGGCGGCATCGATCACTTCGAGAATGGAAAAACCGCGGCTGTTGCCCACGTTAAAGGCTTCGCCGGAAAGGCGTTCGATCTCCTCGAGCGCGCGAACATGGGAATCGGCAATGTCCAGCACATGGATGTAATCCCGGACGCAGGTTCCGTCAGGGGTGGGATAGTCCGTCCCAAAAACATCGACGTAAGGCAGAACTCCGCTCGCGGCATCAAGAACGCGCGGGATGAGATGAGTTTCTATGCGGTGATGCTCGCCGAGCTCTTTGGAGGCTCCGGCGGCGTTGAAATAGCGCAGGGACACATACTTCAGCTGGGTGTAGGTATTGTAATCGGCCAAGATTTGCTCGAAAACGAGCTTGGATTTTCCGTAGGGATTGATGGGCGCTTTTGGATGTTCTTCCGGGATGGGAACCATCTCGGGTTCGCCGTAAGTGGCGGCGGTCGACGAAAAAATAAATTTCTTTACCCCGTGACGGGTGACGGCATCCAGCAGATTCACGCCGCAGGCTACGTTGGTAGCGTAGAAAATGCTGGGCTCGCGCACGGATTTGGCGACCAGAGCCTCGGCAGCAAAGTGCATCACGGCATCAATCTTGTGTTGGGAGAAAACGCTTTCGATCTGGGCGCGATTTCCAAGATCAACCTGGCAAAAGACCGCACCCTGCAGCACGGCCGCACGATGACCTTCAACCAAGCTGTCGAGCGCAATGACGCGCATTCCGCGCGCCAGCAGGACTTCCGAGCAGATGCTGCCAATGTAGCCCGCCGCTCCTGTGACGAGAATATTCACGTGTCCGTTCTCCCCCAGTAGGCCCTAAACCAAAATAAATTTTGCTCAGAACCAGCGGATACAGCACCACGGCCTGCAGTGACCGAGAGTACACCAACCAGGAAACACCACAAAGGCTAAGCCTGCGACAAACGGCGTTGGAAGGTAAGAAGAATCAGGTCGGCACGGCGGCGCACACCGAATTTGCTCAGCAAGTTTGAAACGTGAAACTTCACAGTACGTTCCGCAATATTGAGCTTGCTGGCAATCTCCTTGTTGGAAAGATTTTCCAGCAGCGAATCGAGGACTTCTTGCTCGCGGCGGCTGAGATTCGTGACGGAATCGGTCTTCAATCGCCGGCCCTGCCCGGTGAGAATGGAATCAACAAATCCGGACAATAGCTGACGCGGAACCCAGAATCCTCCGCTAGCCACCAGGGGGAGCGCGCGGATCAATTGCTCGCGGGCTTCGACGTAGGTAAGCAGGCCCTTAACACCCGAGCGCAAAAGAGAATAACAGTTGGCTTCGCTGTGCTGCTCCCCGACGACGATAAGCCGGGCTTCGGGATAGCGTTCCAGAAGATTGGCCAGCAGAGCGCCGGTAGCGGGCTTGGCGGCGTGTGCGTCGATAACATAGACCTGTGCGCGAGGCGCTTCCAGATTCCGCAGGTCGGGTGCCAGGGTGGATTCAAGTTGTTTGGAGAATACCTTGAATGGCGCTTTCGCCAGAATGCGTTCGAACTCGCTCAGCACTAATGGGTGCGGCGAGAGGATGCAGACGCCAAGCTTAGATATAGCACGTTTCGTAGTCACTGTCCGCCAGCGTAGTGAAAACTGGCCAAAGGGGCAAGTCCCTTTGGCAGGCCTGTTCACGAATTGTTACTGACACCCACGATGCATATCCTTGGGGTACCAATTTCAAGAGAATTTCCACGATCCGGTTGGCGGCATGGCCAATCCAAAGGGGAGGGATGCGACCGACCTCGCCTTTGCCGTCTAGCGTATCACGAGCGACAGCCACAATTTTGCCAGGATCCGTGCCAAGGGGCAAATTTGTCCCTTGTGAGATGGTCACGGGCCGCTCGGTGTTCTCCCGCAGCGTGAGGCAGAGGACGCCGAGAGCGGTCGTTTCCTTGTGCATCCCGCCGGAATCAGTCCAAACAAGCGCTGACCTGTTGAGAAGGCAAAGAATATCCAGATATCCGACAGGGGGAATGAGGCGCAGTTGCGGGTGATGCCGGATTCCCTCCGGTGTCAGCCGCGGTTGGGTTCGCGAATGCACTCGAAAAATGACGGGCATCTCTGCAGCGACGGCGTCTAAGGCGCCCAGAAGCTGGCTAGAGCTTCTCCGTCGAATCGACATTGGAAGGCTGGTGCAGAGTGAGGACTCCGAACGCTTCCAGCCTGTCCCGTTCATCGGGCCCAGGTCGTTTCCGATACCGGATTGCTTGGCGATCGGCTTCTTCAGTCACAAAGAGATAGTCGGCGATCCAGGATGCGGCTGATTTCCTCGGGGCATGGCGCGGTCAAAACTGCGGAGACCGGCTTCCCAGGTGCGCCATGCGAATACCAAGTTTCAGGAGCGGGATGAGAAACAGCAATGGTGGAATTGACGTTACCGGCGACCAGACAAGGTCCGGCTTGCCGTCCAGGAGAACCGGCTCGACGCGTTTCAAAACTTCTGACGTCTGCGAAGCATAAGAGCCCGAGCCTACTTCCAGATTAATTAACGTGGGGCGAAAGAATGCCCATTTGGCGGAAGAAAATGTCGGAAAGCTTTTCGTCATAGTGCTGGCGCGTTTGGACGGGGACAGGCTCGATGTCGCGATGGCGCTGGGCATCTCGTCGATAAGCGGCACAATTTGGGGGAGATTGGGACGGCGCACCGACAATGTTCAGGTTTTCAGGCGTGGGCTCATAAAGCGTTCGTGTCCGGCAACAAAGCTGAGTAAAGCATTTGAGAAACAATCATTCGGGACCGCCGATTCGCCATTCGAACGAAAAAAACAGTAGTCCGGCGCATCGGGGTTCGTATCTTGCAAGCAACCTGCGTAAAATAGACGTGCCCGGAAAGCTCACATTTTATTGACGCTTTCTCTGTTGTTGAAGGGCCTGGTGAAGGGTACAACATTCGAGCACATGCGAAACTTGAACGAATCCGCGAAAGCCCTGCGGGAGTTGCTCTCGCAACGGATCCTCGTGCTTGACGGCGCGATGGGCACCATGCTTCAGCAACGAAACCTGGTGGCGACGGATTTTGGTGGCGCTGCGCTTGAAGGCTGCAATGAGAATCTGGTTCGGACGCGTCCCGATGTGGTGCTGGAGATTCATCGCAAGTACTTTGAAGCAGGCTCAGACATTGTGGAGACGAATAGTTTCGGTGGAGCGCCCATCGTGCTGGCGGAGTATGGCCTGGCCGCACACGCCCACGAACTGAACAAACGAGCGGCGGAATTGGCTCGGCAAGCAGCGGATGAACTGGCCACGTCGCAAAAGCCGCGGTTCGTCGCGGGATCCATAGGTCCGACGACCAAGGCAATTACAGTTACGGGAGGCGTCACGTTCGAGCAATTGCGCGAGGCCTATTATATCCAGGCCAAAGGATTGGTCGAAGGCGGCGTCGACGTCTTGCTGGTGGAAACCTGCCAGGACACCCGGAATATCAAAGCGGCCATCCTGGCCATCCAAGGGCTCTCAAGAGAGATCGGCGGCGAGGTGCCATTCATCGTATCGGTGACCATCGAACCGATGGGCACGATGCTGGCGGGCCAGACGGTTGAGGCGATGTGGGCTTCACTGCGCCATGCGCATCCGCTCGCTTTCGGGATGAATTGTGCGACCGGGCCCGAGTTTATGACGGACCACATTCGAACACTCAGTCAGCTCACCGGCGAGTTCGTGTCCTGCTATCCGAATGCAGGCTTGCCGGATGATGAAGGCAAGTATTTGGAGACGCCAACTTCGCTGGCCACGCAGCTCGAAAAATTCGTGGATCATGGCTGGTTGAACATTGTCGGCGGATGCTGCGGAACAACCGAAAAGCATATCCACGCGCTTGCTCAAATGGTGGAGGGCAAGAGACCTCGACGGCGCCCTGAAGAAGCGCATCGCGCGGTGTACTCGGGAATAGAGACCATCGAGGTAGAGGAAAGTACGCGGCCTTTGCTGGTGGGCGAGCGAACAAACGTCATCGGTTCACGGTTGTTCAAGAACCTGGTCGCGGAAGAAAAGTGGGAAGAGGCGAGCGAGATTGCGCGGCGGCAGGTGCGCGGGGGCGCTCATATTGTGGACGTGTGCCTGCAGAGTACGGAACGCGACGAAAAAAAAGACATAGCGCCGTTTTACGAGAAGCTGATTCGCAAAGTGAAGACCCCGGTGATGATCGATACCACCGATCCCGCGGCGATCGAATTGGCGCTTACCTATTGCCAGGGCAAAGCGATCATCAATTCTATTAACCTGGAAGACGGCGAAGAAAAGTTTGAGCGCGTGGTGCCGATTGCCCACAAATTCGGCGCGGCCGTGGTGGTCGGATGCATTGATGAGGACAAGCTGCAAGCGCAAGCCTTTACGCGCAAGCGAAAGCTCGAGATCGCGCAGCGTTCGTACAAGTTGTTGACGGAAAAATATGGCCTCGAGCCGGAAGAGATCATATTCGACCCGTTGGTGTTCCCGTGCGCGACGGGTGATGAAAACTATATCGGCGGAGCGGTGGAGACCATAGAAGGTATCCGGCTGATCAAACAGGCCTTGCCCAATGTGCGCACGATTCTGGGAATTTCAAACGTTTCGTTCGGATTGCCGGCGGGCGCGAGGGAGGTAGTGAACTCGGTTTTCCTGTATTACTGCACGAAGGCCGGGCTGGATCTAGCCATAGTGAACGCAGAAAAACTCGAGCGGTTCGCTTCGATACCTACTCAGGAGAGAGAGCTGGCCGAGAATCTGCTGTTTTCACACCCACCGAAAGCTGTGCTTGCGGCCCATTCGAACGCCGCTCTGCTCGGAAGTGTTCCGGCGGACTGGCGCGAACAGAACAAGGAACAGCGCGCGGCGGTCAATCAATTTCATATCGCGGCAATTACAGAACATTTTCGCACGGCGAAAAAGAAAGAGAAGGCGCGCGCGGCGGACCTGCCGCTCGACGAGCGCCTGGCAAATTACATCATTGAAGGCACGCGCGATGGGTTGATCGACGACCTTGAAAAGAAGCGGGCCGAAGGGGCCCCGCCGTTGGACATTGTGAATGGGCCGCTGATGACGGGGATGGCGGAAGTCGGCCGGCTGTTTAATGCCAATGAATTGATTGTCGCCGAAGTACTACAGTCGGCCGAAGCGATGAAGGCGGCCGTCAGCCACCTCGAACAGTTCATGGAAAAGGCCGACACTGCCAAACGTGGCAAGGTGGTGCTGGCGACTGTCAAGGGTGATGTCCACGACATCGGGAAAAACCTCGTCGAAATCATTTTGAAGAACAACGGCTATGATGTGGTGAACCTTGGGATCAAGGTGCCGCCCGAAGAGCTGATCAAGGCGTATCAAGAGCACAAGCCGGACGCCATTGGATTGTCCGGGCTATTGGTGAAAAGCGCGCAGCAGATGGTGACAACGGCGAGCGATCTGAAGGATGCCGGGATCCAGATACCGCTGCTTGTGGGGGGAGCGGCACTCTCCGCGAAATTCACACAAACGAGGATTGCACCCAGCTACGGTAAGGCCGTGTGCTACGCGAAAGATGCCATGACTGGCCTGCGCTTGATGAATGAGTTGATGGATCCGACGACGCGGGAAAAGGTCGTGCGCGCACACACGGCATCGGGGAACGGGTACGCCGTGAGCACGACGATAAGTGTGGCAGAAATTCCAAAACTGACTCGCTCGCCGCGCGTTCGAACCGACCTAGCGATTCCCCGCGTGGCCACAGTCGAACGTAAAGTGCGGCTGGTCCCGGATCTGCGCGAAATCTGGAGTTACATCAATCCTTTCATGCTCTATGGACGACATATGGGGTTCCGCGGCGATTTTGAAAAGCGCCTCGCAGAGCGAGATTCGAAAGCCGTCGAACTCTTCGAAAACATGGAAGAGGTGAAAAAAGAGGCGGCAGAATTCATGAAGATCCGCGCGGTTTGGCAATTCTTCGAAACCGAGGCGGAGGGAGAGTCGCTGCACCTGTTTGCGGGTGGAACCGAGGAGCCGGTGCACACGTTTCGGTTTGCCAGGCAGCGGCAGGGCGATTATCTGTGCTTGAGCGATTATGTTTTGCCGCAGCAGAATGGCCAACGCGATCACCTGGCGATGTTCGTTGTGACGGCGGGAGAAGGAGTGCGCGAGCGCTCGGAAAAAGCGAAGAATGAAGGGTACTATTTCAAATCGCATGGCTTGCAAGCGCTCGCGATTGAGACAGCCGAAGCGTGCGCGGAGTGGCTGCACCGGAGGATTCGCGAAGACTGGGGATTCCCCGATCCGCCGGAGATGACAATGGCGCAGCGATTTACTTCACGCTATCGCGGGAAGCGCTACAGCTTTGGCTACCCGGCCTGTCCGAATCTCGAAGACCAGGCGGGGATCTGGAAGCTGTTGAAACCGGAAGAAATTGGCGTTCAACTGACGGATGGTTTTATGATGGATCCGGAAGCGAGTGTCAGCGCACTCGTCTTTCACCATCCGGATTGCACGTATTTTTCTGCAGGGGATGCCGCAGAATCCTAAAGCGTATTGCACAACCTTGCTAAGTTCAGAAGTCTGAAGTTATTGATTTCATTGGGCGAAAATTGGGTTGTGCAACAGCTTCTAACCCAGGATGACCGAAGCCGAGTCTTGAGTTCCCGTTGACCCTCGTTAAGGCGACCCCGTACAGGGTGAATACCTGTACTTAAATTGGCCTTCCAATCAGTATTTCCAAATCTCATGCACCCGTATTCTACAGTACCGGAAGACTCTGGAGCTGCCTGGACATGAAACTTGCATCGTCTGATCAGCGATTGAGCCAACCTACTGGCCTTTGGAAACTAAGTTTTCGCATGCGGCCTGCGCTCTTACTAATGGGGATGCTCGCCTCGATGGCCTTGTCTTGGGGTTGTTCTGGTGTTGTCAGGGGAAATTCATCCACCCAGCCGCCGCCCCCGCAAACGTACAACATCTCCGGGACGATCAGTCCGGCCGCGGGTGGCAGTGGAGCCACGGTGACCTTGAGCGGGGCCGCCGGGGCGACGACGGTTACCAACGCGTCGGGCAGTTACACCTTCTCTGGTTTGGCAAACGGGACCTACGCGATTACTCCCAGCTTCACCGGTTACACATTCAGTCCGGCCAGC